>Ga0209810_1000302_pt1 | contig 126874 bp, 119 predicted proteins | sample Coa_R1_7_FD_187159 | JGI IMG/M metagenome (GOLD analysis project Ga0209810, IMG submission 187159) | Surface soil microbial communities from Centralia Pennsylvania, which are recovering from an underground coalmine fire - Coalmine... | ecosystem: Environmental > Terrestrial > Soil >...
CGGTACCGTCTTCCACCGCAGGGGTCTCCTCTCGCCGTGGCCTTCGACAGCAACGACGATGGCGAGGCCCCTGCCCCGCGTGGTGGATCCCGCCCCAGCCCTACCCCCTACTCAGGCGCGGAGAGCCGACATGGTGTAAGCCCATGAGGATGAGGTGTGAAGGGCCATTCTGAAGATGACGGCGAATGTCTAGCCTGACTAGCACGATTGGACCGCGCTCGGGCGACCTTGCGTATCAGAGGCTCAGCGGCGGCCCAGGGATTAGGGCTTGGAGCTGGTTCGCATTCCGGGAGGCCCGGACCACCAAAACCCCAGGTCAGACGCCATCTGGCGTTCTACCAGTTCAGTCACCGCCGGATGCCGCCGGGTCACAATGGGCTCACAGAATGTCGCGGCGCCGTCGTACGTGGGGAACGGCTGAAAAGCCTAGTGAGGTCACACGATCAGAGGTGACGCGGTGGCCCTGGGGCGACCCTTCCAGAAGGTGCCCGAGCGGGGGAAGCCGTGGAGCGTCGTCGTTGTCGTGCAGCGCCGGCTGTACGACGATGCGGTCCGCGGTGGATCGTGCCCACGCATCTGCGGTCGGAAGCTGCAGGAAGCTAGCCCCTCGACCTCCAGTGTCTAGAGGTCGATCTGGAGAGTCGGGACGCGCCGACAGCCAAGTCGTGCTGTATACTAGTGCTGTATGTCAGCCACCCGCACGCAGATCTACCTGACGGAGGCCCAGCGACGCCGAATAGACGAGATTGCCAAGGCCGACGGCGTCACCATGGCAGAAGTGATCCGCCGAGCCCTGAACTCCTACCTCGCGCGCGATAGCGACGCCACGGAGGCGCTCTCGGCGACTTTCGGAGCCGACCCCGGTGCTCGGGCCCCTGACCGGGCCGAGTGGGATCGTGGCTGACCTTCTCGTCGATACCGGCATCTTCATCGACCACCTTCGGGGCGTCGCGCCGCTGGCCCCCCGACGGCACCGGGTGCACTATTCGGTCATCACACGAGCCGAGCTCTTCGCGGGCACGACCGCCAGCGCCGCGGTTGCGAGGCTGCTCGCCCCGTTTCGTGAGCTACCCGTAGATCGGGCGATCGCCGAAAGGGGCGGCCGCATACGGCTGGAAGCTGGCATTCCCATGCCCGATGCTCTCATTGCTGCCACCGCCCTCGAACACCGCCTGGGTCTTGCTAGCAGAAACGTGCGTCACTTCGAAGCCGTACGCGGCTTGCGGCTTCGCTCTCTCGACTGACGGTCCGATGTGCCGGTCAGCAACAGGGTGGGGCCACCGGTGGCTCGCCCGGATGTCGGACCGGGGCGGGATTCGCCGGGGCGGCCCGATCGCATCGCCTTCAGTCAGAGCGAATGACTGTGGTACCCGCAACACTCTGGACGAGGGCCCGGACCCTGTTGGGCCCTCCAGCCCACTAGACCAGGGCGGTCGGGCGAGCCTCGCGTGAACTAGACCTTCATGGTGGTTCGGGTCCGACGTGCGCTGGCCGACGATGTTCCTGCCGCGGCGGACGTATACCTGCGCTCGCGGAAAGCGGCCGTTCCGGCCGTTCCTCCGCTAGTTCACGAGGAGGCCGACGTCCGCCGCTGGTTCTCCGACCAGGTGTTTCCAGAGCGCGAGCTCTGGGTGGCCGAGAGCGCCCACGGACGGATCGTGGGCGTCATGGTCCTGGCGGGCGACTGGGCGGAGCAGCTCTACGTGGACCCTTCGCACCTAGGGGCGGGAGTGGGATCGGCGTTACTTCGCCATGCCCAGTCGACCCGATCCCATGGCCTCCAGCTCTGGACCTTCGAGTCGAATCTTGGAGCTCAGCGGTTCTACGAGCGACACGGGTTCGTCGCCGCCGAGCGCACAGACGGCAGCCACAACGAGGAGCGGGCTCCCGACATCAGGTACGTCTGGTCGCCGGAGTAAATGGCAAACCGCTCGGAAGGTGCTGTCACCTTGCGATCTGAACGAGGCCCAAGACGATGAGCAAGAGGCCGACAAGGAGGCGTGGAGGTACAGCCCCCCATTACTACTTGTAGACGTCTCGCTGGCCGACGCTCGCCATCGGAAGGCAGCGACCTTCCGCCGTCAGGCGTCTTGAAGCGGACAACTGGCCTTGACGGCAACAAGGGTAAGGCGTAACTTACGGTAAGTGATTGCTGACGCTCTGGCCGCCCTGGCCGACCCCACCCGCCGGCAGGTGTTCGAACTAGTCGCCGAGCGACCGAGCCCGGTCGGCCAAGTGGCCGACCGCCTGCCGGTGAGCCGGCCCGCCGTGTCCCAGCATCTCAGGGTCCTGCGCCAAGCCGGGCTGGTTCAGGAAGAGCGAATAGGTACTCGCCACGTTTACCGACTCGACACCGCCGGCCTGGAGATACTGCGGGCTTACTTCGAGTCGTTCTGGGAGCGATCCCTGGCCGCCTTCAAGGGGGCCGTCGAGCAGGTCAACCGACCGGAACCATCCGATCCGCCAACCGCCGAGGAGGCACCATGACCACCGGAACCGACACCACGACCGTCCGCCGCTCAGTCGTAGTCGACGTGCCCGTCGAGCGAGCCTTCTTGTTCTTCACCCAGGACATCGGCAAATGGTGGGATCCCAACCACCACCTGCTTGGCGAGCCCTTGGCCGAGATGGTCTTTGAGCCGAGGGTCGGGGGCTCGATCATCGACCGGGGCGTCAACGGCACCGAGAGCCGGTGGTCCACCGTGCTGGCCTACGACCCTCCTACGCACGTGGCGTTCAGCTGGAGCATCAACCTGCAGTGGCAGATCGAATCCGACCTGACCAAGGCAAGCGAGGTGCACGTGACATTCACTGCGCAAGGTGAGTCCCGCACCCTGGTGGAGCTGGAGCACCGGCACCTGGACAGACACGGGCCCGGATGGGAATCCATGCGCGATGCGGTAGGAGCGCCCAACGGGTGGAACCTTGAGCCGTTCGCCCAGGCGGTGATAGCCGTCTGAGCGGCCTCCCGACCGTCGGTCTGGCCAAGCTGCACGACTAGCCCCAAGGAGAAATCAATGCCCCGACGGCGGTCAAGAGGCGAGACACCTTCGCACTCGGCAACGATCAGATGCGCCTGATCGTTCAGCACCTCGAACCTTCGTAGGGATACCGCAGGTCACTTGCTCGTAGCATGGGCGAACAGTGAATTGGGATCTGCGTCACCGAAGGTCGTCGCTGGTGATACGGCTGCTGCTGGCCGTTTGGATCGCCATCCTCATCGTTCTGCTCTCCGTCACGGGGCGCTGGTGGGGCTTGGTTTTCGTCATCCCCCTGGCGCTCGACTTGTACCTGGTCCGACGGATCTTGATCGCCCCATCCAAACCGTAGTCAAGGGGTACCTCCGGAGCTCTTCGAAGCCGCGGCAAGAGCGTCGGGAAGCCTCGCACGTCGCCGGCTACCGTGCGCCTCACTACGTAGCTTGGCGGAGCATGAGGCTTCCATGATCAATCAGCTGGTGACAGCCGATCGGCTGCCACAAAGGGGAGGTTGAGGATGCCGGCGACTCTCAAGCTCAGCCATAAGGCGATCGGAGTCGAGGTCCGTCGTGGTGCGTATGACGTTGTGATCGACGATCAGCCTTGTGGGTCACTCGATATGAACGACACCATCGAGATACCAATCGCAACTGGACATCACACCCTCCAAGTCCGCAGCGGTCGAAACCTGAGCAGGACGCTGAGTTTTGACGCGTCCGAGGGCCAGCTCGTCGCATTCCGGAGTACAGGAAAGAGGTTCTTGCCGATCTTTCTCCTGTCGTTCGTCGTGCCACGCTTGGCGCTTTCGCTCCGTCCGGAGTAGACCCTGACCCGGTGGTCAGGTTCCCGATGGGGACATTCGATCAGGGTTCCGTATCGATCTCGTAGACGATGCGCCGCGGACCTCGCCCCGTGGTCCGTCCACAGCCCGGTCTACTGACGTCGGAGAGTGTGACCGGCCCTCCCGGCCGTTTGGATCAGGGCTCCGGTCATGAACTCGACGACTGCCGCCGCCAGTGGAGCCGGGCACCCGGCAGCGCCTGCCTCGTCGGAGGGTGCGTATGGACTCTGCTCGATGGGCGTCTCGAGGTGATCAACAGCGGTAGTCTGGTTCTGGTGAATAGGGCTTTGGCTCTTGGCCTGTCCCCTTGGCTGGTGTTCGTCGTGGCGTCCCGGTCGGAGGGCCTGAGTCTGACCGGAGCGGCGGCCGCCGCTTTTGTGGTCTGCGGGGTGACCCTCCTGGTCCGTCGGGCCTGGCCAGCGGTAGGAGGGTTGGAAGTCGCGGCCGTTGGGCTCTTTGGGGGCTTGACGGTGTTCGGGGCGTTGCTCCCGTCCGGGTTGCTGGTCGAGATCCGACCCTATGACCGGTCGTTGGCGGCCGTGGGCTTGGCCCTAGCGGCGTTCGGATCGTTACTGCGGGCGCCTTTCACGAGCCAGTACACCCTCGAGATGGTCCCGCCCGACCAGGCCGAGTCGGAGGCGTTTAACCAGGTCAACCGGGTCCAGACCGCGGCATGGGGCGTGTGTTCGACCATTGCGGCGGCCTCCTTCGCGCTGGGGGCGCTCGTAGGTGGGAGGTTGCCGGCCACTGTTTTCAACTGGTTCGTGCCATTGGTCGGGGTGTGGTTGTGCATCTGGTTCTCCTCGTCGCGCTGGTACAGCACATTCGGCGAGGACGCCGCAGTGAGCCCGCTGTCGATGCCGGGTGTCGTCGAGGATCCGCCCCGCCCGGTGTCTACGGGCCCTGGCAGGCATCTGCGGGCGCTGGCGCCCGGCCAGGACTGAGCTTCGTACCAGCGGTCTGACCGTCCGCGCTATCTGGTCGGACGGCTTACGCGGTGTCGGCCGCCGCCCTGGCTCCGCTTAGCGAGCGCAGCCCCAGCTCGAGCGCCCCTTTCTGGGCTGGCGTCAGGTCGGAAAGCATCCGGGTGATCATGGCCCGTCGTGCGGCGGTGACGGCCTCCACCATGGCCTGACCGGCCGGGGTGAGAGCGATCTTGACCTCGCGCCGGTCGCCCGACTGGCGGTGGCGTCGAATCAGCCGTTTGTGGACTAGCCGGTCGGCCATGCGGGTGGCGTTAGACGGCGACACTCCCAAGGTCGTCGCCAGATCGGCCAGCCGGTGAGCGCCCCGGGCTGACAGGATCAGGAGCACTTGGTACTGGGATGGGCTGAGATCCCCGGCTTCTCGCATGGCCCCGGCCGACACCTCGAGGAGAACCTGGGCCCCCTGCAGGACCGCGTCGGCCAGGCGGTTCGAGTCCTCATTGTCGGCATCTGCGCTTCGGGGGTCGCCCACCGCCTATTTCTACCACCAGACGACGATCAGGGCGCAGTGTTTGCGCTGCGCAATTACTGAAGTATCCTACGCAGATGGTGGCGCTTGAACAGGATCCGGCCGAGGCCAGTGGTCGGCCCGTCTCCTTCCTTACCAACCAGGCGCGGGTCCTTCTGGCGGTGGCCCGGACGCCCGACGCCCGGGTCCGTGACATCGCCCGCGAAGTCGGTATCACTGAACGGGCCGTTCAACTGATCATCCGTGAATTGGCCGACGAGGGCCACGTCGAGATTCTTAAGGAAGGCCGGCGTAACCGCTACCGGCTCCCGCGACGCTCGCCGCATGTGGGGGAGCGTCGCTTGGCCGTAGAGCTGGCCCGCGTCTTCACCGACTAGGGGCCGGCAGACCCCGGGCGGCGCTCGTGGCCGCCACCGGGATGATCAGGCCCCTGCCCGCAACCGTCCTCCGGGCGGGGTGCGCCTCCCACCCGCCCGCGAATGGCATCCTGGCTCGATATGGGAGGAGCCGACCCCACCCGGTGGCCCGCGGCTGGCTGTGCGCTGGGTTTGGCCGTCGTGGCTCTGACGGCGGGGCTGGTCGCGGGCTGTGGGCTACTGAGGGGAGACGCGGTGGCGGCCCGCAGGACCCCTCGCCGCCGGGACCCAGTCCCCGGCCCGTTGGGCGCCGTTGTCGGCTACTGCGCCGACCACCCGCTGGCGATCTCCCCCGCGCCCCGCCCTTACCAGATCACCCAAATGCTGTCTCGAGTCGACGCCGCCGCAGGCGCCGTGCCGCCCGGTCAGCACCTGCGTTGGCTGGCCTCCGACCTGGCCGCTGCACGCCATGACGCCAGCCGAGGCCAGCCCCTGGGTGAGGCGGATGACCTCTATGCCGCCCTGGCCGCGGTGTCACGCTCCCCGTTCGCCCGCTGCGTGACCCTGGGGCCAGCGCCGCCGTAGCCGCGCCATCCGAGAGCGCGGTACCGACCAGACTGAGGGCGTGACCGACCGATCAATCCTTGCTGGGCTCACCCGGCGCGGCCCCCTCCGGGTTCCCGAGATCACCGTGTACTTCTGGGTCATCAAGGCCCTCTCCACGGCCATGGGCGAGTCGACGTCGGATTACATGGTGCACCGGTTCAACCCGTTCCTGGCAGTCGGAATGGGTTTTGTCGGGTTCCTGGTGGCCCTGGCTCTACAGCTTTCGATGCGGCGGTATGTCGCCTGGACCTATTGGTTGGCGGTGGTGATGGTCGGCGTGTTCGGCACCATGGCCGCCGATGCCTTGCACGTCGGAGCGGGGGTGCCCTATCCGGTCTCTACCGCCCTCTACGCCGTGGGACTGGGCACCGTGTTCCTCATCTGGGCCCGGACCGAGAGAACCCTTTCCATCCACAGCGTCGACACCCTGCGCCGCGAGGCCTTCTACTGGGCGGCGGTGGTGGCCACCTTCGCCATGGGCACCGCCTTGGGGGACCTGACCGCCTACACCTTCCATCTCGGCTACCTGGACTCCGGGCTCCTCTTCGCCGGGGTGATCGCGGTGCCCGCCATCGGCTATCGGTTCCTAGGCTGGAACCCCATCTTCTCGTTCTGGTTCGCCTATGTGGCCACCCGGCCGCTAGGGGCGTCCTTTGCCGATTGGATGGGCAAGCCCAGGGCGGTTAGCGGCCTCGGATGGGGCGACGCCCCGGTGGCCCTGGTGCTCACTCTGGCCATATTCGTGCTGGTCGCCGTGCTGGCCACGACCCGGCTTGACGTCCAGAAGCGGACGACAGCTCGGGGTCACGGGCCGGTCCCCGCTTACAGCGTTGTCCAAGAGTCACCGCCCGAGGTTCTCGAATAGGACAGCCTGGCGGCGGTGTTCGAGAAGATGGAACGAGCCTGGATCGTCTCAATCGGCTCCACGATGCTCCAAAAACACGCGGGCCTCACGTCAAGGCCAGTAAAGGAGCAAGGCCGGCAGGCGTACCGGCGGACCCGCCGCCGGTACGCCTGGTGCGCTTCTCACCCGCGTCAGGCGCGGCGGGCGATCTTGACCGCGGTTCCGTAGGCGCAGATCTCGGTCCAGTTGCCGCCCATCTCCGAGGTGTCGAATCGAAACGCCAGGACTGCGTCGGCGCCCTTCGCCGCCGCTTCCTCGACCATGCGCTGAATGACCTCTTCCCGACTGGCGGCCAGGTTCTTGGTCATGCCCTTCAGCTCTCCTCCGACGAGGGATTTGAGTCCGGCTCCTATCTGGGAGCCGACATTCCGCGAGCGGACGGTGAGGCCGAAGACTTCGCCGATGACCTCTGTGATCTCGTGGCCCGGGATGTCATTCATAGTGCTGATCAGCATCGGCCCTCCCTCTGAGGCGACGACGCCGTCGCCCGCCGCCGAGTGTTGACGAGGGAGTGGGTAGCGCGCAACCGTCAGTTGCCGCAGGACGGGTCCTACCGCGGCCGGGTGGCGGTCCTGGCAGGGCTCGGTGCGGAAGGACTCTCACTCCCAGGCGTCGAAGTTGATGCCACGGCGTGGCCGCCGACTGGCTGCCGCTCTGCTGGGGGGGCGGCGCCGAGCCGGCGGCCGGCCGGCCACGCTCTGGGTCAGATCAGATGGTGGCGACGACGTCCGTAGCGGGGGCCCACGAACAGCCACGCGACGGCGAGGACCAACAAGAAGAACAGCACCGGGTGGACGGTCAGGCCGAGGGCGACTGCCACGATGGTGATGAGTAGAGCGATGAGCACGTCGCGCAGCATGAGAAACCTCCAGTTGCGTTGACTATTGGTAGTGGACTAGCTGTTCCCTTTCTCGCCGGCCGGTACGCACCGCCAGTGTGCACTCGGAGGGCTCGGGCGGGACGGTCGAGTCCTCCCTGACCACAGGCCTGACCTGGGGCTCAGTTCCTGGTATCGCCAGCCGACGCAGATCTTGCGGTGGATGACTAGAGGCGCGGATGGACGTACTCCTCGTCGAGGACGTGAGTGACCTGCGGATGATGCTCCGCTGGTACATGGAGACCAAGCAGGACATGCGCGTGGTCGGTGAGGCAGATGCCGGTGATGTCGCTCTCCGCCTCGCTGAAGCGCTCCATCCCGATGTCATCGTGCTCGACCGCCGCCTCGAGACCATGAGCGGCGATGCCGCCCTACCTCTCTTGCGGGAGGTGGCACCCGAGGCGGCGATCGTCGTGTACTCCTCGTTCGTCGACGACCGCACCGTCAGCCGCCAACTGATCGGGCTCGGGGCCGACGCCGTGGTGGACAAGGCGGTATCGGTCACCAAGCTGGAGGCGGCGATCCGGTGGTCACTGACCCAGCATCATTCTGGCCGGGGTCGGTGACGGACAGGTCAGGGCGGCGGCCGATCGAGGGACTCCCGGGCGTGCCCCGCGCCGGCCTCGGACCGTTGGGCGGCACCTGAGACGAGCCGGCCGGGCCGGGCCGGAAATAGGATGGGACTGAGCGGACGCAAGGCCGGGTTCGGACCGGAAAGGTGGCCAATGAGTCAGTCCATGGTCGACAAGAGAGCCAAGTTCACCAGAATGGATGAGTCGACGGCCGAGGACTGGGCCATCATCTCCTCCCAACACGACGTGCAGGTCGAGGAGCTGCCGGACCGGCTCCTCCAGCAGCTTCGCCTCCTCGACGCCGACACCAGCGGCTTCGCCGTTGATCGTCTCACCCACAGCCTCCAGACCGCTCACCGGGCCGAGCTCGACGGACGGGACGAGGCGTACCTGATCTGCGCCCTGCTCCACGACATTGGTGACGTCCTCGGGCCCCGGAACCACGCTGACATCGCGGCCGCCATTCTGAGGCCCTGGGTGTCGGAGGCCTACCACTGGATGGTTCAGCAGCACGCAGTGTTCCAGGGGTACTACTTCTGGCACTACGTCGGCGGGGATCGCAACGCCCGTGACGCCCTCCGGGGCCATCAGTACTACCACCTGGCCGAGGAGTTCGTCAGGAACTACGACATGCCGGCCTTCGACCCCGGCTACCACACGCCTCCGCTCGAGCACTATGAGCCGTTAATCAGGTCCTTCTTCGTCCCGCCCAGCCAATCCTGAGCGAGGGATCAGCGGACCTCTCCCGTCATCGACGGATCCTCGATCGGATTCGTGCCATACCGGAGGGCTTCGTTCGCACTTACGGCGACATCGATCGCGGCGCTCCGCGACTTGTCGGAAGGGTCTTGGCCACGACCAACGAGAACGTGCCCTGGCACCGGGTGGTGAGATCGGATGGCACCGTCCCCAAGGGGGTCGCTCAGCTCAGGCTCCTGAGAGCCGAAGGCGTTCCCATCCGGGGTCACCGGGTCGATCTGGCCCAAGCGCGCCTGCCCGACCTGCAGGCCTGACCGGGGCGCCCGGGCTGCCTACCAGTACAGGCAGGTGGCCCGTAGCTCGATGCTCCAGCGAGGAGGATGGTCGAGAGGCACCCCCGGGTCGCGGAAGGCGGAGTGGGGGGTGAAGTACGTTCCCCCGGTCCGGACCAGGTCGGTGTCGTAAGTGCGGAAGGCCACGACCTCGTCCCTCTGCATAGCCGGAAAGGCATACCAGCGGTGGGCAGATCCGCCCTCGGGCGCGCGGATGCCGAGAGCGTCGAAATCGAAGCCCGTTCCGGCGTAGTCCGTCACCCGGAAGGCAACGCCGTCAGAGGGATCGACGGTGCGGACATCACAAAAGGCAATCGGGTGGTCCATCTTGGCTGGACCGAGATTCCTCCAGAACTGAAGGATTAACAGCCGGTCGGCTTCTGCCACCTCTTCCGATGAGATGCCGTTGCGTTCGAGGGCGGCGGCCGCCCGCTCGCTCGGATCGCGGTATGAGCTACGAATCAGGCTGTCATGACCAGCGGCGAAGTCGGAGTGCACGAAGGTGATCGGGGAGAGCTGGTGGTGTCGCCTGGCGTCTTGCGGGCTCCTCGTGATGTGGCCCGACACCAGCGCGACGTCGGCACCGGTCAGCTTGCAGGCCAGCTCTTCCATCTCGACGTAGTGAACGCCGGCGATCTGGTCGTCTGCCCATTCTGGGACGGACGACGCGTGGCGGAGGAGCTCGAATCCGCATTCCTCCCAGCCAGGAAGGTCGGCGGACCGACCGTCATGGATCTCGACCTCGCTGGGGCCGCCGCCCCCTGGTCCTTCCCGGGGTAGGTAGTTGAGGTTCGCCCGGCAGAACACCGTCAACCTGCCGCCTCCTTGGCCTCATCGGCCGCCGGGCCGCTTCTGGGCCCCTCCGGCTCCATCGCCACCCATGCTAGAGGCCGGATTCCTGTGGGATCGGGCCTGGGCGACGAGAATCAACTCGTGTACATCTCTGCTCGGACTGACTACGCCCTGCGGGCCCTCGTGGCTCTGGCGGTCGAAGGACGACCAATGACCGCCGAGGAGCTGGCGACGAGCCAGGGGTTGCCCGCCAACTACCTGGAGGCGATCCTGCTCACCCTCCGGCGGGCCGGCATCGTTCTCAGCCGCCGGGGGCCCGACGCCGGATACCGGTTCGTGACCCCTCCGGATCAGGTCACGGCGGCGGCGGTCATGCGAGCCGTCGACGGGCCCCTTGCTGAGGTGCAGGGCCTGCGTCCGGAGGCCACGACCTACCCCGAGACTGTCGCGTCGATCCAGGAGTTGTGGATTGCGGTGCGGGCCAACCTTCGTCGGGTGCTCGAGGTGGTGACGATCGCTCAACTGGCACGGGGCCAGCTGCCCCACGCCATCCGCAAGCTGGTGGAAGACCCCGACGCATGGGTGTCGAGATGATGCTCAATGCGAATTGCGCCGCCGCCGGGCGCCCCGCAGCAACCTGGTTCCCTTGACCGCCCTTCGGGCGTCGGCCCCGGGTTCGGTCTTCGCCAATGTCGGGGCGGCCATCTTGGCGGTTCCGTCGGGCGGAAGGGCGTGGGCGAACTCCTGGAGGATCCGGGCGATGGTCTCCTCGGCCAGCTTGGACACCACGTGCATCTGCAGCTGCTGCCCGGCCCGCCGAATGTTGGCGTCCTCATAAGCGGAGAGCAGCACCAGGGGGCCGTCGAAACCTTGCTCTCTGAGGGCTGTCGCCAGTTCGACCCCCGACAGGCCGGTCATCATGTAGTCGGTCACCACCACCCCGGGTCGGGTCTCCTCATAGCCCTTGAGGGCTTCCTCCCCCGACGTGAACCGGACGACGTCCCAGCCCCGGTTGCTGAGCCGGTAGGACATCAACCGCAGCCAGTTGACGTCGTCATCGACCAGCATGGCCGTCCTGCTGCGTACCGGTTGGCTGCGGAGAAGGTGGCGGCGCTCCGGTGGCGCCGACCGCGCCCGAGTCGCCTTGGGCGGCCTGCTGCCCCTGGTCTGGCCTTGGGCGCTTCGAGCCTCGACGGCCGCCGGGTCGATTCTGTACTGGCCTTTCACCTTGGTGGCCGACAGCTCGCCCTTGGCGATCATGGCGGTGATGGCCCGTTCGCTCACCCCCAGCCGGCGGGCGGCTTCCGCCCGGGTCAGGCCGTCCTCGGGTGGCGCGGCCGACGTGGGCGCCTCACTCGGCGCCAGACGAAGGCCGAGGGCGGCGGCGGCGGCGAAGAGCAGGCCGGTGGTGACAGCAGGGTGACCCGCTTCGAGACGGGTGATGTCCGGCGCCGTGACCTCGAGGCGCCTGGCCAGTTCCGGTCGTGACCACCCCAGGCTCTCGCGTTGGTGGCGCAGCGCCGCGCCCACCGCGGCCGCGTCGCCCCCGCCGACCGCCCGCCGTCTCGCCATCGGGGAACGTTACCGAAGGCTCGCTTATCCGTGGTCCGACGCCGGCTCCCCTCGGACTGGCCAGAATGCTGGGATGAAGCCGATGGATCGGCTCCGGCGCCTGTGCCTGTCCCTGCCGGAGGCGTACGAGGAGCGGACCTGGGGACGCGGCGACGTTTCGTGTCTCCAAGAAGATCTTCTGCATGGCGGGTGGCCACGACCCGTCCCGCCCGTCGGTCTCGCTCAAGACGACCCGAGAGGACCATCAGGCCCTCCTGGCTCAGGGTGAGCCCTATTTCCTTCCGGCCTACGTGGGCAGCAAGGGCTGGATCGGAGTGGAGCTCGTCCACCCCGCCCTCGACTGGACCGAGCTCGAGGAGCTGGTCAAGGACAGCTATCGGCTCATCGCCCCCAAAAAGCTGGCGGCCTGCCTCGACTGAGCCGCCCCAGAGTCAGACGGGAAGGGGGATGGCGAACAGCTCGGCGAAGTTGCCGCTGTAGAAGCGGTTGCGGGCGCCATCGCTGGTGCCGGCGGCGTCAAAAGAGCGCTCGAACCGACCGAGCGGGTTACGGCCTCCCTCGGTGTGGGGGTAGTCGGTACCGAAGAGCAGCAGCTCGGGTCCCACCTGGTCAGTTATCCAGCCACGTCCTCGAACGGGAACGGGGCGAACCTCAGGTGCCTCCGCACGTAATCCGACGCCCGGAGCTTCAGCGCCTCCAGGTCCGGCTCGTTGCGGGCGAAGGCGTCCTGGGCTTGATCGAGGCGGCGCAGCAGGGTCACCAGCCATTCGGCCCCCTGCTCGATCGAGGCCCCCTTGAGAGTGGGGAAGCGGTCGAACAACCCGTCGAGCACGAGCATGGACAGGAACATCTCCGGGTAGCGGTGCTGGCCCACGAAGTCCTTCGAGCGGATGTTCTCGCCTCCGCCGGTGAAGTCGGGAGGCACGGGACGGCCGTTGTTCCGGAACGCGGGCGGCAGCAGCACACCGCCGCCGCCGATGTGGACCGTGAAAGGGGCGCCGGCCTCGGCCAATGGCCCCCACACCCCGTCGTAGGCCGGATGGGTGGGGGAGTACTCCGGGGGCGCGCCGGTAGGGACCATCACGGCCGCGCATCCGAGCTCGAGGGCGTAGACCGTCTCCTGGGCCGCCCGCTGTGGGTCCACCAGGGGGACGTAGGCGACCGCCATCAACCGCGGGTCCTCGCCGCAGAAGGCGGCCATCGCTCGGTTCAGGGCCCGCACCGCCCCGTAGTAGAGGTCGAGGTCGTCATCGACCAGCACCGGGAAGAGGCCGGCGGTGGTGAACACCAGCTGACGCTCGAAGCCGAGGAGGTCGAGGGCCCGCGAGCGTTCAGCCGGGTCCCAAGCCCCCAGCGCCTCATAGCCCTTGTTGGCCATCAGGCCGTCCTCGAGCTTGGCCATCAGGTCCGGGTCAGATCCTCGCTTCTGGGCGGCGCGTCGGGCGGCGGCGGTGTCGAACCGTCCCGGGATGAGGGGCTTGAGCCGGGGGCGGAGATGGGGATCGGCGAACTCGGCGATCCAATCGGACGGCTCCATGACATGGCTGTCGGCGTCGTAATAGACGCGCCCCGACGCGTAGGGCATTTCGCCTCCCCAGAGTGTAACTGACTGTTACGTAAGCGTAATAACCTTGGCTGGGGATGGCAACCGCTGGTCACCCGTGGCGGATGACGCTGGGGCCGGCTGCCTCCGGGGCGAGCGGCGGAGGATCGACCGGACGCCCGCCCTCGAGCACCTGGTACTGGCGGGTTGGCTCGGCGCACACCAGACGCTCGAGGGGATCGCCCTTGTCCGGGTTGCCCCTGAGCATCGCCGCTCCGACCGGCGCGTACTGGAGGATGTAAGCCTTGCGGACCTCCCCGGTGGTGTTCGGTCCCGTCAGGTGGGGGGTTAGCGACGAGAACACGACGGCGCCTCCCGCGGGCACCTCGGCCACGGCAGGGTCGTCGTGCTCGGAGAAGCACTCGAAACCGAGCGGGTCGACGAAATAGTGCCGGAGCGTGCCCCGGCGGTGGAGTCCCCGAGCCACCTGCGGGCAGCCGTTTCGGAGGGTGGCGTCGGTGAGGGCCACCCACACCGTCAGGTAGGCCTGAGGCTCCACGAAGTTGTAGCCGTTGTCCTGGTGCCACGGGAAGCGGCGGGGCTTCTCCGGCTTTTTGTAGACCGCCTGGTCCCAGTAGAGACGGACATCTGGTCCGACCAGATCGGAGCAGATGGCGAGGATGCGGGCATGGGCCGACAGCTGGCGAAGCCATGGCGACCTTGTCACTACATGAGTCGTGAAGGTGATCGCCCCCGCCTCGGCGATGCTGAAGCGCTGGTTCGGAAGGGAGCGCAAATGGGCCTCCGCTTCCGCCTCCAGCCAGTCGATCTCGGCGACGGTGCGGGACCGCTCGTCGCTGTCAAGCAGCTGGGGTAGGACCACGAAGCCGTCGTGGTCGAACTGGTCCACCTGCGCCTGGGTGAGCAAGCCTGCGAGCGCCCGATGATCGGCCCAGGCGAACTCGCGGTTCCACGGGTGAAGGGCGGCCTTCGTCATCGGCTGAGCTCCTCGAGTCCGCCGTGGACCAGGCGGCGGAAGACCTGCTCCGCCTCGGGCTGGCCGATCTCCGCCGTGTCGGCCCACCGGCGGGCCAGCGATTCGAACGCCCCCAACAGGGCGGCGGCGGCCAGCGTGGCCCGGGGCGCCGAGATGTCGAACTCGCCGCGGATCACCTCGGCGATGAACTCGACGACTGTCGTGCGCCGCTCGGCCTGCCACCGCTCGAGCACCTCGTGGTTGGACTGGCGGATGACCAGCTCGTGGAAGAGCGAGCCCCGTTCGGCCAGGAGCCGGAAGTAAGGGCGGGTGAGGGCGGCCAGGCGTTCGTCGAAGGTCGTCGCGCTGGCCAGGCCGGTCAACACCTCGGCGTCGAGTCTTTCGTGCTCCTGGCGCATGAGAGCCAGCAGCACCTCGGGGGTGTTGGAGAAGTGCATGTAGACGAGCGGCTTGGAGACGCCGGCTTCGGCGGCGAGGGCGTCCATCGTCACGGCCGCCGCCCCCTTGCGCCGCACCAGCTCGCCGGCCGCCTCGAGCAGCTGCACGCGGCGGTCCTCCCCCCTCATCCGTCGGCGCTGCCGATCGTCGGCGCTCGGCGAGGTTGACGTGCTGACGGCCATGGCAAGCAAAGTTACTGCTACGTAAGGGTCATCAACAATCACCGCGCCGGCTGATCCGCCGGCGGGCCCTCCAGCAGGGCGCTCTCCAGCAGACGCCGGTGACGGACCATCCACGCCGCCGACCGGGTCCGCCAGGCGATGGCCCAGATGGCCCCGGCGTCCCCTCCACCGGGACTAACTCCGGCGTCGATCGCCTCGTGGGCCGCGTCGCGGATGGCATGTTCCACCATCCGGGTCACCAGCCCGGTCCGCGCCGGACGACTCAGGCCGTAGGCCGAGGAGAACAGGGCCAGCTGGCGGGCCCGGGCCTCTGGGGTGGGCAGTCGGTTGCGGGCGGCCACGTCGTCGTCGTGCAGCTGGCAGTTCAGCCAGGCCGCCTGGGCCACCTCGTCGAGCGGGTCGACCGGGCCGGCGAACTCCCAGTCAATAATCCCGACCGGAAGCCCGGCGCGGGCGACGATGTTCCAGGGTCCCAGGTCGCCGTGGCCGATGATCGAGCCCGGTCTCTCGCAGCGGGTGAACCACGGCTGCCAGGCGGCATCAGGCGGGGGGACGAAGCCGGCTACCGAGTCGTGCAGGCGGCGAAGCAGCCGACCGAGCTCGACGATGCCTTCGTCGCTCCACGCTCGGGGATGCACGAACTCGCCCTCGATGTAGGAGACCGTCTCGTTTCCGTGCCCGTCCTCGCCTTCGCCCACGACCCGAGGAGCGGCGGCGAAGCCGACCTTTTCCAGATGGCGCAGCAGGGCGTGGACTGCCGGTGTCCACGGGCCAGCTGGGCGAAGCACCACCCCTTCGGTGATCGTCACTCGGGAAGGCGCCGCGGTGACGCCGGCATGGGCTTCTTCCTGCGCGTGCTGCTGGTCGCCGCTGCTCATTCAGTCACCAAACGGACGCTATGGGGGGACCGGGCGAGCGGCCAAGCGAATTGCCGCGCTCAAGACCCGGGATTTGGAAGCTTCGAATCCGGGGACAAAGCCGCGGCAATGTCATGGCGACTTCCGGGTTTCCGTCGGCGAGGCCGCAGAGAGGCACCCCGTGGCCTGCCCCTGCCGGGCGGCCGGAGACTGCGGTGGCGGTGGGTGGCCGCCATCGTTGTCGGCGTGCCGGTCGCCGCTCTTGCTTTTCCGCCCACTCGCGGCATCGCCTCCACGTCGCTGAGTCGGCTCGTCCTGGTCGCGACCTCGCCTTTCGCTCCGAACATCGCCGGATTCGGGGACCTGTCCGCCACCAGCAAGGTGGTCGCCGCCGACGGCACCGTCCTGGCCCAGTTCGACGGGACTCAGTCGCTCGACAAGGTGCGGCTGAAGGACCTTCCGCCGCAGGTACCCCACGCCGTGTTGGCGGCGGAAGACGCCCGCTTCTACCAGGAGGCCGCAGTGGATCCCGCGGGCGTCGCCCGCGCCCTGTTCGCCGATGTGGGGGGCAACTCCACTCAGGGAGCCAGCACCATCACCCAGCAGTTAGCCAAGATCAACTACGTCGGCTCGCGCCGGACCATCCTGCGCAAGGTCGAGGAGCTGCTGTACGCGGACGAGCTGGCCCGTCACTACACCAAGGACCAGCTCCTTCAGCGTTACCTCAACCAGGTCTACTTCGGCGACGGCGCCTACGGGATCGCCGCCGCCGCCCACACCTTCTTCAACGAGTCTCCGGCGCAGCTCACCGCGCCGCAGGCGGCCATGCTGGCCGGCAAGATCCGCTCACCTGAGGGGCTCGACCCCGCCACCAATCCGAACAAGGTGATCGTCCGCCGCAACGAGGTCCTGCGGGCCATGGCCGCGCACGGCTGGCTGCGCCAGGATGAGCTGAAGGGCGATCTCGCCTCGCCCCTCGGCTTGTCGCTGCAGGCCCCCACCTCCGATCCGGGCCCCGCTCCTCAGTTCGTGGATGTGGTGCGCCGCGAGGCGGCCATGTTGCCGGCACTGGGCCCGACCGCAGACGCTCGACTGCGCGCCCTGGACACGGGGGGCTACACCGTCTACACCACGCTCAACACCGCCGCGGTGCGCTCCGCCCACGATGCGGTCCAGAAGATGCTGGGTGGGCCGGGCGACCCGGCGGCGGCGATGGTCTCGATCCAGCCCGGTGACGGTGCCATCCGCCTGGTGTTCGGAGGACTCGGTCAGGCGAGCACCGGGTTCAACCCGGCGGTGGACGGCCATCGCCAACCCGGTTCTGCCATGAAGCCGTTCGTCTACCTCGCCGCCTTGGACGCCGGCATCGACCCGCGGTCGGTTCTGCCGGCCGACTCACCGATGACCATCAACTACAAGGGAACTCCTTGGCAGGTGCACAACTACGAGCCCGGTCAGCCGACGGCCAGTATCGACGACGCCCTGGCCAAGTCGATCAACACGGTCTTCGCTCAGCTGGTGGCGGTGGTCGGACCGGACAAGGCGGTGCAGATGGCGGAGAACGCCGGCCTTCCGGCGACCCTCGACGCCGATCGCAACAACCCGTCGGTGGCCCTCGGCGCCGTCACCCATGGTGTGAGTCCGCTCGACATGGCGACCGCCTATGCGACCCTCGCCGCCCGTGGAGTGTGGGCCAGGCCCTATTCGATCACCCGCATAGTCGACCGCCACGGCGTGGAGATCTACCGCCACCAGACCGAAACCCACGCCGCCCTCGACCCCAAGGAGGTGGCCGTCCTCACCCGGGCCATGGAGGGGGTCGTGCAGAACGGAACGGGGACGGCGGCGGCCATCGGTCGCCCGCTGGCAGGCAAGACCGGCACGACCGATCAGTACCGCGACGCCTGGTTCGCCGGGTTCACCCCCCAGCTGGCCGCCGCCGTGTGGGTCGGCCAGTTGAACGGCGCCGTCCCCATGACCGACGTCCACGGCGTCAGCGTCACAGGCGGCACGTTCCCCGCCCGCATCTTCTCGTCGGTGATGACCACAGCACTCGCGGGCCAGAAGGTGGAGGGGCTGGTGACGGCGGGCCCCGAGTCGCTGGCGCTCCAACCGTACGCTCAGGTGGCCGGTCAGAACCCGCCGGTGCCGCTGCCGACCAGCTCCACCACCTCGAGCTCCACGACCGTCCCGTCGACCACGACCAGCCTCGGGGACACCACCACCACCGTGTACCCGACGACCACGACCTATCAGACGACGACCACCACCTACCCGACGACCACGACCGCCCCGGCCAACACCACCACTACGACGGCCTACTCGGGTAACGGGCGCAACAACACGACGACGACCAGCTCGCCGTCGGGATGACCGCCGGCCTTGGCAGGTGGGAGGACCGCTGGCGTCAGGAGGCGGCGACCGCCGGGGCCCGTCGGCCGGCCGGGTTGGAGAACACCATGGCCCTGTCCCTGATGTCAGCCCGTTTGAGGTCGCGATAGTCGCGTAGGTAGCTCTGGTGGACCTGCCAGGGGAACCGCGAGCCCTGCTTCGGAAACAGGTGCACCGATCGCTGGACGTACCCCGAGGAGAGCCCGAGAAGGGGCTCGGCGCTGACCGAGGCGTCCTGGTTCACCGGGGTGCACTGGCGCATGCCGGTCTGTTTCATGTGGTTGAGCAGCCGGGTGGCGTAGTTGCAGGTGAGCTCGCACTTGAGCGTCCACGAGGCGTTGGTGTAGCCGATGGCGATGGCCAGGTTCGGCACCCCTTCGAGCATCATCCCCTTGTAGCTGAGCTTGGAGCTCACCGGCACGGCCTCTCCGTCCACGCTGAGCTGGATGCCGCCCATGAAGATCAGTTCGAGGCCGGTGGCGGTGACCACGATGTCCGCCTCCAGCTCCTCTCCGGACTCGAGGAGCAACCCCTTCTCGGTGAAGGTGGCGATTTGGTCGGTCACCACCGATGCCCGTCCCTGCCGGATGGCTGCGAACAGGTCGCCGTCGGGGACCACGCAGAGTCGCTGGTCCCACGGGTTGTAGCGCGGAGTGAAGTGAGTGTCGATGTCGTATCCGGGCGGCAGCTCGCGCTCGAGACCTCGGCGCAGCATGCGCTTGACCATGGCCGGCCGGCGTCGGCTCAGCTGGTAGAAGGTCTGGGTCATGATGGCGTTCACCCACCTGATGGCGGGGGCCGCCAGCCGCTCGGGAAGCAGACGACGGAGGAAGGCGGCGACGGGGGCCCGCGCCGGCAGGGAGGCGATGTAGCTCGGTGAGCGCTGCAGCATCGTCACCTGCTCGGCCTTCTCGGCCAGGGCGGGTACCAGGGTGACGGCGGTGGCGCCGCTGCCGATGACGACGACCCGCTTGCCGGTGTAGTCCAGGTTGTCGGGCCAGTGCTGAGGATGGACCACCTCGCCCCGGTATCGCTCGAGGCCGATGAACTCGGGGAGGTAGCCGCGGTCGTAGCGGTAGTAGCCGGTACAAGACAGAAGGAACGAGCAGGTCAGCTCATGAATGGCCCCGCCATCGGTCTCGACGGTCACGTGCCAGCGCGCTTCCTCGGTCGACCAGGCGGCAGCCGCCACCCGGTGGCGGTAGCGGATGCGCTGATCGATGCCTTCCGACCGGGCCGTGTCCTTGATGTAGCTCAGGATCGAGGCACCGTCGGCGATCGACTTGTCCTCCGGCCACGGCCGGAACGAGTACCCGAGCGTGAACATGTCCGAGTCCGACCGCACGCCCGGGTAGCGGAACAGGTCCCAGGTCCCTCCGATGGAGTCTCCGGCTTCGAAGATGGCGTAGCTCGCCCACGGGCACTTGCTCTGCACGTAGTGACCGGCACAGACCCCGGAGAGGCCCGCCCCGACGATCAGTACGTCGAGGTGCTCACCACTCATGCCGTGGTGTCTCCCCGGGCGCCGACGAGCCGGTCGTTCAGCACTCCCTCCTCGCCGAAAAGCTCCGAGCGCCATTGCTCGATCAGGGCGGCGGTGTCGCGGTCCTCCGGGTGGAAGTCGGCACGGTCGTAGTCCTTCAGCTGCCGCCACAGCTCACGGCTGAGAAGTGGGGACCGCCTGAGCCGGCGCCAGCTGCGTCGGAGGTTGCCGCCCCGGTAGGTGTCGGAGTCACCGAGGAGCGAGACCGCCACCTGGGCGGCTAGGCCGGTAAGGAAGGCGAAGCGGATCACCTTCATGGTGACGATACGCGTACGCTCGCTTCCCCCAACCGCCTTGTACACGTCGAAGGCCACCGCCTTGTGCTCCGACTCCTCGAGGGCGTGCCACAGGAACACTTCCTTCACCCCGTCGTGACCGAACAGGGCCCGGACCTCCTCATGGGTGAGCAGCAGCTCGGCGAGGGTGGCGGTGAAGTGCTCGAGGGCAGCGGTGGCCGCCAGGTTCGAGGCCGGGGAGAGCAGCCGCTCGCGCAGGGCCAGGCCCCAACGGGTGAACCGCTCGATCTGCTTGGTCGGATAGCCCAGCTCGGCCAGCCGCTCGTTCAGGGCCCGGTGCTCGCGGCCGTGCATGGCCTCCTGGCCGATGAAGCCCGCCACCTGCCGCTTGAGGACCGGGTCCTGCACCTGGTCGCGGAAACGGCGCACCGAACGGACGAAGAAGTCCTCCCCGTCCGGGAACAGCCCCGACAGGGCGGCGGCCAGGTGGCTGAGAATCAGGTCACCGTCGGCGGCGAAATGCTTGGGGAGGTCGGTGAGCGCCTCCTCGAAGGAGATGCGCCGGGTCGGGACCTTCCGCTCTCTGGTCTTTGTCGGAGGGATCTCTGTCTGGGTGGTCACGGCCCCCATCCTAGACGATTTGACGAATTCAATCAATCAGTTAATTCTCGTCCCGGCCCGGGTATGTAGACGTTCCCTTTCGGGGCAGGAGATACCTGCCAGCACGCCGTACTGTTCCGGCGTGGAGGGGGCGGCAGAACCGGCAGTGGTGGCGGCGGAGGGCGCGGCGCCGGAGGGGGTGGAGGAGGCTCCGGCCGGCCCGGGTCTGTCTCCGTCAGCAGGGGCCAGGCGACGGGTGGCACCCCGAGTCCTGAAGGAATTCGCCGACCGCCTCGAACCGACCGGCTGGGTGCCCCTGGCCGTGCTGGTCGGCCTGGCGGGCGTGCAGAGCTTCGACCTCAACGCCTTCGGCATCTTGGCCCCCGACATCCGACACACGTTCCATCTGTCGGTGGCCAGCATCGACTCGATCGCCACCCTCACCGGAGCGGTGCCGGTCGTGTTCTCGGTCCACCTCGGCTACTGGGGCGACCGCACCAACCGGGTGCGACTCAGCGTCCTGGCCGGGATCCTGTGGGGGGTGACGGCCATCCTCACGGGGGTGGCGCCGGTCCTCGCCCTCCTGGTGCTCGCCCGCACGGTCGGTGGTGTCGGTCAGTTGACGACGGAGACCGTCTATCCCAGCTTGCTGGCGGACTACTACGGCTCCACCGCCCTCGGCTCCGTGTTCACCACTTACCGCTGGGTCAGTCAGGGCCTGGGTCTCATCGGGGGCCCCCTTGCCGGGCTGATCGCCGCCCTGCTCGGATGGCGGGTCGCCTTCGTGGCCCTGGCCGTGCCGACATTCGCCTTCGTGGTGCTGCTGCAACGGCTGGCCGAGCCGGCGCGAGGCGCCTCGATGGGCTTGTCCTTCGGCGAGCCGTTGCGTTCGGTGCGCGAAGGCTTCCGACGGGTACGCGCCATCCGGTCGTTGCGCCGTACCTGGATAGCCGCCTTCCTCTTCGGGGCGGGGACCCTCCCCCTTCAGACGGTGCTCAACAACTTCTTCCACGACGTGTACCACCTCGGGGACGCGGCGCGGGGCAACATCAGCCTCCTGTACGGACTCGGCGGTCTGTTCGGCATCATCTATGGGGGGCGCCTCACCAATCGGGCTCTGGCCGCGGGCCGGATCCCCCACTTGGCGAAGATCAGCGGCTATCTGGTGCTCAGCTGCGGCGTGGGCATCCTGGTGATGAGCGTGGTCCCGTTCCTCGGTCTGTCGGTGGCGGCCACCGCCGCCCTGACCGTCGGCGCCTTCGGCTTCCTGCCCGCCTACACCACCCTGGTGGCCTTCGTGGCTTCGCCGCGGCTGCGGGCGCAGGCATACGGATGGTCGTTGCTGTGGTACGCGCTGGGAGCGATCGTCCTCCAGGTGGCGGTGGTCGGACCGCTGATCAACGGGGCCGGCCAGCGGGTGGCCCTGGTCGTGCTCGGGGTGCTGGTCGGGGCGGGCGGTCTGGTCGGGGCCTCGGTTCAGCGTTTCGTCGAGGCCGACATGGCCCGGGCGTTCTCCGGGGCCGACGAAGTCTGACCGGCGGCGGCCGCTAGTCGAAGACGAACGCCTCGATCTCTCGGGCCAGCTCGACCGGCTTGTCTCCCTGGATGCTGTGGCCGGCGCCCACGAACCTCACGACGTGGGCGCCGGGATGGCGCCGCAACAGCTCGGCCTCGTCGTCGTCACGGATGACCGACTGAGCGGTCATGCCCCGGGCGAGCATCACCGGCACCTGTATGGCGCTCACCCACCCCCACATCTCGGCGTAGATGTCTTCGGCGGCCGATGTTGGCGTCTCGGGTCCGCTGGCGCCCTGTCGGCGCCACCTGGCCCAGCGCCACTCCCAGCTGCCGTCCTCCAGTTGAACGGCGTTGTGAAGGATCCCCCGGCGCAGCGAGGACACGCTTCTGGTCGGGTTGAACTGGATGGTTCTCTCCAGCAGTTGCTCGAAGCTGGGGAAGGTGGGCGGTCCGTTGACGAAGTCGGTGATGTGCCTGGCGCTCTCGCGGTTGATGCCCGGGGTTATGTCGACCAGGACCACCCGCCGCACCAGCTCGGGCGCCTGCCGGGCGAGGGCGATGAGGGTGAGGCCTCCGAGCGACATGCCCACCACCCCGCGAGCGTCAGGTGCCAGAGCCCGCACGGCCACCGCCACGTCGGCCGCGTTCGCCTCGACGTTCAGGGGGCCGCGGACCCGATCGGCGGGCCCGTCGGAATGCCCGTGGCCCGGTAGGTCCACGGCCACCAGAGGCCGTCCGAGGGCCATGGCGACGGTGTCCCAGGTGTGGGCGTTCTGCGACCCCCCGTGGAGCAGCACCAGCTCCGGCGCGCCCTCCCCCCACACCAGGGCGCTGATCCGGCGTCCGCCGCCCACCTCGACGAACTGGCGGCGAACGGTCGGCGGCCCGTCGTAGGGGAGTCCGTACTCGGCGGCGTTCTCGTGGAACATGCCGAACTCGTCGTAATCGATGCGCTCCGTCACCCCGCTCCATTCCTTCGACCGACCATCAAACCACCTGCTCGGCCGACGAAGCCGGTCCACAGCCGGCTCCCAGCCCTCTCGCAGGGCCGGAGGCCACCCTCGGAACGTTGCCGGCCCCGCCGGCGTTGTAGGAGGTAAGGAGGAACGATGATGAACGACGGGTTGACGCTGGGTCGGATCGGCACGATCCGGGTGGCGGCCAACTGGAGCCTGGCGCCCATCTTCGTCCTCGTGGCCTGGGGGTTGGCCTCGGGGCAGCTGCCGGTCGAGGCGGCCGGCTACAACCGGGCCGCCTACTGGGTCGCCGCCCTGGCGACCACCGTCGCCTTCTTCGCCAGCCTGCTGGTCCACGAGCTGGCCCATGCGGCGGTGGCTCGCCGCCACGGTGTCCAGGTGAGGGTCATCGTCCTCTGGCTGTTCGGGGGGGTCGCCCAGCTCGAAGGCGATGTCAGCGACCACCGGACCGAGCTGCGCACGGCGCTGGCCGGCCCCTTGGCCAGTTTGGGCATCGGAGTGACCACCGGCGCGGCCGCCTGGTTGCTTCACACCCAAGGCGTCAGCCACCTGGTGGTGGCGTCGATGGCGTGGCTCGCCGGAATCAACGTTGTGCTCGGCCTGTTCAACCTGCTGCCGGCCTTCCCGCTGGACGGTGGCCGGGTGCTGCGATCTCTGCTGTGGCGCCGGTGGGACGACCGGGCTCGGGCTACTTCGGCGGCGGCGGCCATGGGGCGGTTCGTCGGCTACGGGCTGATCGCCCTCGGCGGCGCCGAGTTCGTCTTCGGAGGGGCGGCCGGCGGCCTCTGGCTCGCCCTCATCGGCTGGTTCGTGGTCACCGCCGCCGGCCAGGAGCAGCGGCTGGCGGTCGCCGCCCAGCAGGGTGGTGAGCCACGCGTCGTCGACGCCATGAACATCGCACCGCTGGTGGTGCCGGCGTCAGCGACCGTCGCCGAGGTGGATCGGTTGGCCCGCGCTCACCTCGCCGAGGCCGTTCCGGTGGGCGACGAGAACGGCGCCATCGTGGGCCTCACCACAACCGAACGCATGAACGAGGTCCCCGGGCAGCGGTGGTGGCTGACGCCTATCACCGAAGCCGCCGCCGGCCCCGACGAGATCGTCGTGTGCGCTCCGGATGACGGCCTGGCCGAGGTGGCGGAGAAGGTCCGCTCGGGGCGTGACCATGCCGCCCTGGTGCTCGACCACGGGCGGCTGGTCGGACTCCTGTCCTCCGATGGCATCGCCGCTCGCCTCCCCGACGTCGGGGTTCGCCGACCGGCGGGCGCCCCCGCCTTCTAAGGGGCGGCCATCAGTGGCAAGCTGCAACCGGTGCGGGTCGCGGTGCTGGCGGATACCCATCTACGGCGGGGCATCGACGGGCTCTCGGCCAGAGCTCGTCAGCTGATCGAGGCCGCTGACGTTGTCCTCCACGCCGGTGACGTGACGAGCCGGTCGACTCTCGATTCCCTGGCCGAGGTGGCGCCACTTCACGCGGTGCTCGGCAACAACGACGTGGAGCTCGTCGGCCTGCTTCCTGTCGCTCGGGTGGTGGAGCTGGCCGACGTGCGCGTCGCCATGATCCATGACAGCGGGCCGCGAGCCGGACGTGCCGCCCGCCTGCGACGGCAGTTCCCCACGGCCGACGTCGTCGTGTTCGGCCACAGCCACATCCCTTGGAACGAGGAAGGTCTGGACGGACAGCTGCTCTTCAACCCCGGGTCACCGACGCAGCGGCGGGCCCAGCCGGTCCACACCGTCGGCGAGCTCGAATTGGTCGACGGCACCGTGGCCGCCAGCCGGATAGTGACGGTCTGATTACCGGTGTGGCACCGCTCGTATGCTGCGCCCCCGCGGAGCAACTAGGAGGACGATGAGCGAGGACTGGGCTCGGCCGGTGGTCCACTGGGAGATCGAAGCGCGCGACCCTGACCGGCTCAGGGCCTTCTATCGAGAGCTGTTCAACTGGCGAATCGGCGAGGGACCCGTCATGAACATCGAACCGGGCATCGGCGCCCCCGAGCCCGGTCCCGGCGGGCACATCCGCCAGGGCGAACAGAGCCGGGTGACCCTCTACGTCCAGGTGCGCGACCTGCACGCCTCCCTCGACAAGGCGGAAGCCCTCGGAGGCGCGGTCCTGGCTCAGCCCTTCGACATCCCCGGAGGACCGACGCTCGCCGGAGTGGCCGACCCTGAGGGCAATCCCGTCATGCTCGTCCAGCAGTAGGACGCCGATCACCCCAACAGCGAGTAGGTCTTTCGCTCCGTACTGTCGTCATCGATGAGGCTGAGGAAGTGTCGAGCTGCTGGATTCTCCTCGGCGGCACGCCACGCGGCTCGGGCCGCGTCGGGGGAGTCCCAGAGGGTGACGGTCAGCCACTCTCCGTCGTCTCCGCTGGCGACCGTTCTCCGTCTCAGGCCGGCCTGTTGGTAGAAGAAGTCCACCTGGGCCTGCGAGTCCGCGTCGACGAACGAATCGCGGCTGGTGCCCGAAGCCAATCGGAACCGGTGAGTCTCGATGATCATGCCTGACATCCTCCTGTGTTCAGCATTGTCTAATAGGACGCGGCTTCTTGCGTTCTTTCCGGTGGGTCGGTAAGGCCCGAAAAGCCCAGAAAACAACGGCGGTTTAGGAGAGTCTGACTTGTGTGGCCCGGTTGACGCTGACCTATTGCGGGTCGTTGCCGCCGACGCGATGGTCGCCTAGGTTCTCGTTCACGTAGCTGGGACCCCATGGGGAGAAAAATGCTGAAGAGAATCCTGTTCGGCGCGGTTGCCGCGCTCGTCTTCGCTGTCGTGCCTAGAGCGACGGCCGGAGCTTCACCGTCTCCGGCGTGGTATGTGGTGCAGAACATCAACGCTTACCGCGCCACCTACGGCTTGGCCCCGCTGGCCATTCAGACCGCCAATCTTCAGGCTGCGGCGGAGGCCTGGGACGAGAACCTGGTGCGCGCCAATGCGCTGGGGCACAACCCGGACCTGATGCTTCAAGCTCCGCCCGGCGCGACCACGGTCGGCGAGAACGTTGGCGTCGGGCCCACCGTGTCGTCGGTGGAGCTCGGGTTCGACCAGAGCGCCGAGCATCGCGCCAATCTGTTGAGCCCCTACTTCACCATGGTCGGCGTAGCCGTCATCCGCTCGCCGTACACCGGGCAGGTCTTCATCACCGAGGACTTCGCCAACTGAGCGGCGAGGCCGACGCCCTCAGGCGGCGAGCAGCTCCTCTTCCACCCGACGGGTGACCTTGCGCTCGATGTAGAAGGCGAGGAAGGGCAGCAGGCCGGCGCCCACCATGGCGACCATCTGGAACAACGTGAAGCGGGCCCGCCGGGCCATGTCCAGGGCGGCGGCCAGGTACACGATGTACAAGAACCCGTGGATGGGCCCGACCACGGCGACCACTGCCTTCTGGTGGGCGCCGTACTGCAGCGGCATGCCCACGAACACGAGGATGATCAGACCGACGCCGACGATGTAGGCCATCACCCGGTAGCGAAGGAGGGCGCCGGTCACGGGCTGCGCCACGATTTGCGCCGTCCACTGGCCGCCAGCGAGGCCAGGTAACGGTTGTAGGCGGCCAGCTCCGGATCGTCGACCTGCACGGCGCGGCGCTCAGGAGCGGGGTGGCTCCGGCGCTCCTCCTCTTGCCAGCGGCGCACCGCCCGGGTGCCCACGGAGTCGGGGTCGTCGTGGAGCAGGCCCCACCACACGGCGACACCGAAGACGGCCAGGGCGGGCCACTCGGTGGCGTACAACCAGCTCAGCCAGTTCCCGGACATGGCCCGGGTGGCCTGCCACCAGCAGGCGACCAGACAACCGGGGAACCAGATCAACAGAGCCACGTGGGCCAGGATCGCCCGACCGGAGAACCATTGGTTTGTCCTGGTGGCCACCGGCGAAGGCTACCGCTTGGGGTTAGCGGTCTCTGAAGCGCTGGTCGCCCGACACTCGCCCGACGATTTCGGCGCTGAGGGCCGCCGATCGGCCGGATTGACGTCCTGTCAGCCCCGGTAGAGGGCCGCCCGCCACTGGCCGGTCGGGGTGGGCAGGCACAAGGCCTCCCCGGCCCCGATCAGCCAGGAGAGCACCCGCTCCGGCGGTTCGTCGGCGTGCACCTCGACTACCAGGCCCCGCCGGGGATGATCCTGGGTCACCCTCCAACCCTCCGGCACGGGGTGGCCGGCCCCGGCCAGACGGGCTGCGGCCCGGGTGCCCGTGGCGTGCTGCACGCCCAGGGACTGGCGTCCGCGTCGCTCACGCCGACGCCGAGCCGGCACCCAGGTGCACAACGGCACCGCCGGACCGCGGGCCGAGAAGGCCCCGAACAGCCCGTCGCCGGGCAGCTCTGGATCCTCGTCGCCCACGTGGGGGGTGAGGTTGATCCAGCCGTCGCCCGTGACGGCCATCTCGCCCATCCGCTCCACCAGCGCCTGGGGACGATCCGGCCAGAACTCGAGCGTCTCGGTGGGCGCGGCCATGACCCATGCTATGGAGAGGCATGAACGTGACGGCGCGCGAGCGGCGACTGTCGGCCGTCTTGGCCGTGGCCGCTCTCGTCGCCGCCGCTGCCACCATCGGACTGGTCGGCCGGGCGTGGTTCTTCTTCTACGACGAGTGGGGCGTCATCCTCTACCGGCGCTCCGGCGGCGCCTCGGCCTTCCTCGCGCCTCACAACGGTCACCTGCAAGCGACGGTGATCGTCATCTACCGGGTGCTGTTCGCCGCCGTCGGCCTCCGCCACTACGGCGCCTACCGGGCGGTGGAGATCGGCCTGCACGTCGTCTGCGCCGGCCTTCTCTACCTCTACGCCAGTCGCCGGTGCCGGCCCGTCGTGGCCGCCCTGGCCGCAGTCCTGTTCGCCTTCCTCGGCGCCGGGTGGGAGGTGCTTCTGTGGCCGGTGAACGCCGGCTTCGTCCTGCCGCTGGTGGCACTGCTCGGCTGCCTACTTCTGTGGGACGCCGGCGTCAGATGGGAGCTGCCCCTGACCATCGTCCTGGGTGTCCTGGCGGTGGCCAGCTCCGGGCTGGGTCTCGCGGTCGTCGCCGGCCTGGCGGTGGAGGCGGCCCTCCTTCGCAAACCGGCCCGCTTGGTTGTGGTGGGCGCCGTCGGCGTGAGCTGGGTCGCGTGGTTCGTCCTGTACCGCCCTTCCGCCCTACCCCCGGCGGGGCTGCGGTCGCTGCCGGGTGCATCACCCCGAGGAGACGTGGGGTCGGTCGGTTACTCGTCGGCCAACGTGGGCCGCCTCCCCGGATGGATCCTCCGGTCGGCGCGGGCCACGGTTGAGGGATTGTGCGGTACGGCCAGACCGGAGGTGGCCTACGCCGTCGGGGCGGCGATGGCTTTGGGACTGGTTTGGGCCCTGTTGGCCCGGCGGGTCGGCATCCGCTTCCTCGCCGTCGGAGGTGCTCTGGGGGTGTTCTGGGTGTTGACAGGCCTGGCCCGGGCGGCCGCTCAATCACCAGAGGCCAGTCGATACGAGTACCCGGCCGCCCTCCTCGTCGTTCTCCTCCTCGTCGAGGTCGTGCCCCGGCGGCTCCCCGCCGCCGCCCTGGGAGTGGGCGCCCTTGCCGTCGCCCTGTCCCTCTTGGGGGGAATTCACACCCTCAACCGGGCCGGCGGCGGTGCAAAGGCCGCCTTTGGTGCCGAAAAGGCGGCCCTGGCCCGGGCCGAGCGGTGCCGTGGCCGCCTGCCCGCCGCCACTCCGCTCGACCCCGTCCGGGCGCCCGGGCTCACCGCCGGGCCCTTCTGGGTCGCGACATCACAGCTGGGATATCCCGTTCCTCCGGAACGGGTAGGGCCGAACGACTCGTGCGCTCCGGGCCGCCCTCCGGCACGCTGAGACCGGAACCGAAAGCGGGCCGGTAGGCCAGATTGGCTCGAAGAGGAATGACGGAGCGAGCGTCGAACAGTGATCCGATGAGCAACGGGCGGCCAGGGTTTGAACTGGCCTCAGCGGCGGGATGAGGACGGCAGTGACCGTAGCCCTCGCCCTGGTCGTGCCGACCGTGCTCGCCGTCCTGGCGGTGCTGGCCCGGCGTCGGCCGCGCACCACGATGGTCGTCGACCTGCGCCAGGGTGACGAGCTGGACCGGATCTTCAGCCCCGTCGAACGCCGCGAGCTCGAGGCCATGATGGCTAAGGCCCAAGAAGAGGAGATGGCGACGGGGCGTCCCCGGCTGGCCCGTTTCCTGCGTGCGCTCGAGGAGCGGCGGGTCCGGGTCCTGGGAGTGCACAACGAGAGTCGGGCCCACGTACTGTCCCTGTCGGACGGATCGACCCTGCTGTTGCCGGGTCAGAGCGACTCGCACCTGGTTCTCATCCTCGGCCGCCGGGCCGCCCGCGAGCAGGTCTTCCTCGTGGCCGCCACCCACGACTCGGAGGGCTACCGCCTGTACTTCGCCACCCAGGACGGTCTGATACCGGTGGACGTACCGGTCATGTCAGTCATCTGACCCCAACCGGATCTTTCTCGAAGAACCGGCGGTTGCCGTTAAAGATCTGGTCGTCCCGTTCCGAACCCTAGATGTGGATTCGTGGCGGGCAGCTGCTCCATGACGCTCACCGAGCGCGACCAGGCGACGGGGCCGGCGCGCGTCCTGACCAACGAGGTGGCCGGCCGCCTCGCCGCCGTCCTCTACCTGCTGTGCGGCGTCGTCACCGCCGCCAGCCCGCTCCTGCCTGCCCCCGCCGGCATGGAGGGCTGGCCGGTGGTGTGGATCGGCGTGGCCGCCACAGCCATCGGCGCCGCCGCCTGGTACGCCCCCTGGGCCAAGGTGTCGCGCCCCGGCATGCTCTGGATCCTCGCCCCTCCGGCGATGACGCTCATCTCGTTGCACAACCTCTACGGGGGGGTCGACCCCTACCGCTACGCCATCTTCTACATGGTGTTGTTCGTGTGGGTGGGCGTCACCCAGGAGCGTTGGACGGCATTGCGGGTGGCCCCGCTGGCGGTGGCGTCGTACCTGGCGCCCCTGTTCGTCGGCGGACACCATCCGGTGTGGGCGTACACGTCGGCCGTCTACGCCGTGCCCGTGTTCGTCCTCGTGGCCGAGGCCATCGCCTGGGTCAGCGCCCGGTTGGCCCGGGCGCAGGGCGAGCTGTCACGGCTGGCGTTCTCCGATCCGTTGACCGGTCTGCCCAACCGGGCCGCCTTCTACCGCGCCCTCGAGGCGTCGTGGGGCCGGGCGGTGCGGCGTCAGGCCGATCTAGCGGTGCTGTTCGTCGACCTGGACGGGTTCAAGTCGGTCAACGACCACTTCGGTCACCGTTTCGGCGACCAGGTGCTGGTCCGGGTGTCCGACGCCATCCGACAGGTGAGCCGGGCGGGCGACGAGCTCGCCCGACTGGGCGGTGACGAGTTCGCCGTCGTCGCTGAGGACGTCGGGGGCCCGGCAGGCGCCGCCGCCCTGGCCCAGCGGGTGGTGGAGGCCGTCAGGCAGCCCATCAGTCACGGGGACGACCAGGTGTTCCTTTCATGCAGCGTGGGCGTGGCCGTGGGTCCGGAAGGGGTGGACCTGGTCGACGATCTGGTCCGCTTCAGCGATCTGGCCATGTACCGGGCCAAGCGGGCCGGCGGTGACCGGGCCGAGTCCCACCTGGCCGCGCCGGTCGAGCTGCCTTCCCACAGCTGATCCCGCCTCCGTCGACCAGGTCTGAGGCCTGGGTCCAGCCGCTTGCGGCGCCGGGTCATCGGATCCAAGACTGTGGCGGCGGGGCGAGCTGGGGGGGAAGCGGGGTGGGCAGGAAGGCCGGAGCGCTGCTGGGGGCGGTGGTGGCCGTTCTCTTGGCCGTTCCGATGGCCCCCGGCTCGGCGGCCGCTTCGGGCTCCGGGACACCCGGCCAGCCGGGCTACTGGATGGTGAACGCCGCCGGCGAGGTGACCGCGTTCGGCGGAGCTGCCCGCTTCGCCGCGCTCGGCTCTTCGGCCCCGGTGGTGGCGGTGACGGCCACGCCGAGCCGGCGGGGATACTGGCTGGCCGCTGCGGACGGCTCCGTCCGAGGCTTCGGTGACGCCAGGTTCTTCGGTTCCATGGCCGGCCGACGCTTGCGCGCCCCCATCGTCTCCATGGCCTCCACCCGAGACGGTCGGGGCTACTGGCTGCTCGGGGCGGACGGCGGCGTCTTCACCTTCGGCGACGCCCGCTTCCTCGGTACGGCCACCCCGATGACGTCCACTCGCATGACCGCCATCGCCGCCGACCTCGCCACCGGCGGGTACTGGATCCTCGCCGACAGCGGCGCCCTGTTCGGGTTCGACGCGCCGTACCTCGGCTCGGTGGGCGCCCTTCGGCCCGGCGCCCGGATGGTGGCCCTGTCGACCACCCCTGACGGTCTCGGCTACCGGCTGGTCGCGGCCGACGGCGAGGTGTTCGCCTTCGGGACGGCCCGCTACTTCGGGTCGGAGCTGCTGGCCCCGCTGGCCGCCCCCATCACCGGCGTGGCCGACAGCCCCGACGAGGGTGGCTACTGGCTGGTCGCCGCGGACGGGGGCGTCTTCTCGTTCGGTGACGCGCCCTACCGGGGATCGGCTGCCGGTGGGCCCCCGGGGCCACCGGTGGTCGGTCTGGCGTGGGGGCCCGGAGTCGGCAGCGGGGTTGGGCCGATCGACCCGTACCCGCCCGGCGCCACCGGGTTCGACATCTCCTGGCCCCAGTGCGGCGGCTCTTACCCCAGCGGCGCCTTTCGGGTGGCGGTGGTGGGAGCCACCGGGGGTCACGCCTTTTCTGCCAACCCATGCCTGGGCTCGGAGGCGCAGTGGGCGTCTAGCCGGCTCAGCCTCTATCTCAACGTCAACTCGCCGTCGGGGTCGGATCCGTCGTCCTGGATGCGGGGGCCAGCCGGGCGGTGCGGCTCGGGCGACCTCAGCTGCCAGGGCTACAACTACGGCTACAACTCGGCCGCCTGGGCTCAGTCGACGGCGGCCGCCAACGGGGCCCGGGCCTTGACCTGGTGGCTCGACGTCGAGACCGGCAACTACTGGAGCTCCGACACCGCCGCCAATGCCGCGGTGATCCAGGGCGCCATCGACGCCTTGCACGCCGGGGGAGCCACCGCCGCCGTCTACTCCACCAGCTACCAGTGGCACGAGATCGCCGGGAACTTCGCCCCCCGGGTGCCGGCGTGGGTGGCGACCGGCGGCGCGTCGGACCCGGCGGCCTACTGCTCCGCCGGGTCGTTCACCGGTGGACCGGTGTGGTTGGTGCAGTACGGCCCGGGTCCCTACGACGACGACTACGCCTGCTGACCGCCGTACACTCGGTTTAGCGGGCCCTGGTCGGGCCCCGAGGAGGTGTCCGGTGGGCCTCGTGTGGCTGGTGGGGGCGGTGCTGGTCCTCCTGCTGGCCGGGGCGTCCCTGGCCGGCGCCCACGCCGGCGGCCACGCCCTGGTGGCGCCGTTCGTGTCTCTCTCCTTTCTGGGTGCCTGGCTGGCCGCGGCGGCCTCCCGGGGGCCGACCACCGCCCTGGCCTGGGCCATGGCCGGGGTCGCCGCCGGCACTTCCCTGGTCGGTGCGGCCCTGGCGCTCCCCGCCCTGCGCTACCGCAAGCTGGAGGTGCGAACCGGACCCACCCCGCCGCCGGGAGCCGCCGGGGTCGCCGTCACCTCGCTGTCACCGACGGGCGTGGTGCGGGTGGCGGGTGAGACATGGACGGCGGCATCGGTCAGCGGCGTCGTCCCCGAGGGCGCGCCGGTGCACGTGATCGGTGTGCGTGGGGTGGGCCTGACGGTCTGGTCGGAGCTCGGCTCGGTGCCGGGGCCGGAGAGCCTTCCTGGAGAGGAGAACAGATGGTCATCGGCGCAGTCATAGGTGTCGTCGTATTGGTTCTGCTGGTGCTCAGCCTGTTGGTGTCGGCCATCAAGATCGTCCGTGAGTACCAGCGCATCGTCCTTTTCCGTCTCGGGCGCTCGGTCGGGGCCCGGGGGCCGGGCTTCACCCTGATCAATCCCATTATCGACCGGGTCAATTGGGTGGATCTCCGCGAGCAGTACCTCGAGATCCCCCACCAGACGGCCATCACCCGCGACAACGCGGGCATCGCCATCGACTTCATCATTTTCTATAAGGTCATTGATCCGGTCGTCTCCGTGTTGCAGGTTCAGGACTTCCAGGGGGCTGCCCTCAACATCGCTTCGACGACGCTACGGAGCGTGGTCGGCGACATGCCCCTCGACGACGTGTTGTCCAAGCGCGAGGAGATGAACGGGGTCCTTCGGGTCAAGCTCGACGAGGTGACGGAGCGTTGGGGTGTGAAGGTCACCAACGTCGAGGTCCGCGAGATCAACCCGCCGCCGCAGATCCTGGAGGCGATGACCCGGCAGATGTCGGCCGAGCGGACTCGGCGAGCGGTGGTGACCGAGTCGGAGGGTCAGAAGCAGTCGTCGATCACCGTGGCCGAGGGCCAGAAGCAGTCGGCGATTCTTTCGGCCGAGGGTGACCGCCAGGCGGCGATCCTGCGGGCGGAGGGGTTCGCCCTGGCCCTCGGGAGGATATTCGAGGTGGCCCAGTCGGTGGACGCCAACACCATGACGCTGCAGTATCTCGACGCCCTCAAGCAGATCGGCGCGGCGCCGTCGACCAAGCTGGTGGTGCCGATGGAACTGTCGGGCCTGCTGTCCGGCCTGACCGGGCTGGCGCCGAGGGCCGTCCACGACGTCGCCGGCAACGGGGCCGCGGGCGCGCCGGCGGTGGCGCCCGACTGAGTCACCGCCGGGGGGGAACGGTCACGACGTCGAGGTCGCGGGCGGCGACCACGTCGCCGAACACCTCGGTCGCTTCGCGCAGGTGAGCGCTGTCGTCGCCGTAGCGCTGGGAGAAGTGGGTTAGAACCAGTCGGCGGGCCCCGGCCACGGCGGCGATCGACGCGGCCTGGCCGGCGGTGAGATGGCCGTAGGCCTGGGCGAGGTCGGCATCCGACGACAGGAAGGTCGCCTCGCAGACCACCAGGTCGGCGTCGGCGGCCAGCTCGAAGGCGGCGTCGCAGACCCGGGTGTCCATGATGAACGCCATTCGCTGTCCCCGCCGGGGGGCGCTCATCTCCTCGAGGGAGATGCGGCGGCCTTCGATCATCAACGATCCCTCACGCTGCAACCGCCCCACGTCGGGCCCGAAGATGCCGGCCGCTCTCAGCCGCTCGGGCACCATGCGGACCCCGTCGGGCTCCTCGAGGCGCCATCCGACCGTGTCGGCCCGATGGTCCAACCTTCTGGCCACCAGGCGCAGGTCTCTCAGCTCTGTCACCCAGTGCTCGCCCTCGGCGGGTCGGGGGCGCAGCTCGGTGCGGTCGTCGAAGATCGCCGCCCGCCGCAACCGCTCGTAGTAGACCTCGCCCCCAGCGGGGAAGTGGACGTCCACCGGGCCGGACACCCCGTCCAGTGACATCCGTTGGATGACTCCCGGCAGCCCCAGGCAGTGGTCGCCGTGAAAGTGGGTGACGCAGATGCGCCCGATGCTCGGAGAGGAGACCCCGGCCAGGATCATCTGGCGCTGGGTGCCCTCCCCGGGGTCGAACAGGATGCCCTCGCCGTCCCATCGGAGGAAGTAGCCGTTGTGGTTGCGGTGGCGGGTCGGTGCCTGGCTGGCCGTTCCGAGCACGACCAGCTCACGTCCTGACATCAGCGAGCTTGCCGGCCCCTCGCCGGCGGTGCTTGGCTGGCCCACCGCTCGAGCGCCGATCTGTCGAGCGAGGATGGGACCCCATGGTCATCCCCGTTCACGACGAGAACCCTGTGCGGCGCACGCCGATGGTCACGTATCTGATCATCGTCGTCAATCTTGCGCTCTTCCTCGCCGAGCCCATCCCCAAGCTGTCGCTGTCGGGCACGCCCGGCACCGTCCCTGCCGCCTGCCAGCAGGCTGAGTTCTTCGACCACTACGGGGCCCTACCCACCGAGCTGGTCCATGACCGTCAGTTGGCCCGCCGGCCACCGACGGTCGAGACCAACGTGGGCCCGTTCCGCTGCCCACCCGAGCGTTTCCACAAGGTGCCGGTCCTGTCCGTACTCACCGCCATGTTCCTCCACGGCGGGTGGTTGCACATCCTCGGCAACCTTCTGTTCTTCTACGTGTTCGGCAATAACGTCGAGGATCGCCTCGGTCGTCTTCGTTTTCTGCTGTTCTACCTGGCGTCCGGGTATGTGGCTGCCTACGGCTACGCCCTCGCCTTTCCGCACTCGGTGAACCCGCTCATCGGCGCGTCCGGCGCAATCGCCGGCGTGCTGGGCGCCTACCTAGTGCTCTACCCGCGGGCCCGGGTCACGACCTTGGTGCCGTTCCTGCTCTTCCTGCCGTTCCGCCTGCCTGCCTGGCTGGTGCTCGGCTTCTGGTTCCTTCTGCAGTGGGCCTACTCGTCCGGCGGGGGGGTGGCCCAGGGCGCCGGCGTGGCCTATGTCGCCCACGTGGTCGGCTTCATCTTCGGGGCGGTGACGATCCGGGTCCTGCTGCCCCGCCGCCGGCCGGCCGCGCCACGCTGGGGATGATCCACACGCCCTCCGGGCCCGGGGCGGCGTCGATCAATCGCCGCTGGCGCCGTCGTCGGGGTCGGCCGCCGCCGGGCAGTAGGGCCGGTGGCGCCGGAGAAGCTCGTCGGGGCTGAGCTGAGGTGAGTACACGGTGGTGCCGCACTCCGAACAGCGCGCCGACACCAGCGCACCGCCGCGCCGGCTCCTGCTCCCCTCGTCCACGAGGACCCTCCCAGCCCCTCCGGTGACGGCTCCGACGGGGCGCCACGTCCCCGGCTTCCGCCCCGCCAAAATCCGACCCGGAAGGTAGCCATTATCTGGGCGCGGGGCAAGAACGGGGGCCACCTACGATGCGTCTCCCGTGGAGGACCGTCTGTACTTCAGGCAGCTGCTGTCGGGCCGCGACTTCGCTGCCGGCGACCCGCTGGCCGGGCAGATGGTCAACTTCGTGTACCTCATCGGCGATCGGCGCACCGGCGAGGCGGTGGTGGTGGATCCGGCCTACCAGGTCGCCGAGATCGTCGAGGTGGCCGGGGCCGACGGAATGCGACTGGTCGGGGCCATGGCCACCCACCACCATCCCGACCACGTGGGCGGGTCCATGATGGGCCACGGTATCCAGGGCGTGGGTGAGCTCCTCGCCGTCCAGCCTGTTCCCGTCCACGTGCACCGCCACGAGGCGGAGTGGGTCAGCCGGGTGACCGGCGTGTCGGCATCGGATCTCGTCACCCACGACTCCGGCGACCGGGTCACCGTCGGCGAGGTCGACATCGAGTTGCTCCACACCCCCGGTCACACGCCCGGCAGCCAGTGCTTCCTGGTCGCCGGCATGCTCGTCGCCGGTGACACCCTGTTCGTCGAGGGGTGCGGGCGTACCGACCTGCCGGGCAGCGACCCCGAGGCCATGTTCGAGAGCGTCCGCCGCCTGGCCGGCCTGCCCGACGAGACGGTCCTGTTCCCCGGCCACCGCTATTCGGTGCCGTCGGCCGCCACCCTCGGAGCGGTGAAGGAGATGAACCCGGTGATGCGGCCCCAGACCATGCAGGAGTGGCTGGCTCTCTTCGGCCGCTGAGACCTCCGCCCGCCGGCAACTGATGAGCCGACCGGAGGCGCGGTACGGTCCGAACGTGTCCGAGCTCCAGTGGGATACGGCCTTCACCCGGCTCGTCGGCTGCCGCCTCCCCGTCCAACAGGCCGGCATGGGAGGGGTGTCGACGCCGGAGCTGGCCCGAGCGGTCGCCGCCGCCGGCGGAGTCGGCATGCTGGCCACCCCGATGGTGGCGGCGGAGCAGCTGGGCGCCCTGGTCGAATCCACCGTCGAGGAGGCGGGGGGGCCCATCGGGGTGAACTTTCTGATGCCGTTCCTCGATCTCGCCGCGGTGGACGCCGCCGCCCCCCGTGCCAGGCTGCTCGAGTTCTTCTACGGCGACCCTGATCAAGGTCTCGTCGGGCGGGTGCACGACGCCGGCGCCCTGTGCGGCTGGCAGGTGGGGTCGGCCGACGAGGCCAGGGCGGCGGCCGGGGCCGGGGTGGACTTCGTGGTGGCTCAGGGGGTGGAGGCGGGGGGGCACGTGCGTGGGACGGTAGGTCTGCTGCCCCTGCTCGAGCTGGTACTCGAGGCGGTGGAGCTGCCGGTGGTGGCGGCAGGAGGGATAGCCGGCGGGCGGGCGATGGCCGCGGTCATGGCGGCGGGGGCCTCGGCGGCGCGGATCGGGACTGCCTTCCTCGCCACCCACGAGTCCGGCGCCCATCCGACCTATGTGGACGCTCTCGTCGCCGCCCGGGCCGAGGACACGGTCCTCACCGAGACGTTCTCCGCCATCTGGCCCCACGCGCCCCATCGGGTCCTGCGCAGCTGCGTAGACGCCGCCGCTGCTGCCGGTGAGGTGGTGGCCCAGATCGAGCTCGATTCAGGACAGACCATGCCGGTGCCCCGGTTGGCGCCGCCGGTGCCGAACAAGCAGACCACCGGCGACATCGGGGCCATGGCGCTCTACGCCGGCCAGTCGGTCGGTCACGTCGGGCGGGTGAAGCCGGCGGCGGAGCTGGTGTCGGAGATCTGCACCCAAGCAATGAAGCTGCTGGCTGCCCGGTGATCGCGGGAGGAACGAAACATGGCTGAGCGCCCCTGGTCTCTCGCCGGAGTTGTGAGGCGCAACGCGGCGGCGTCGCCGGACGCGCCCGCCCTCACCTGCGGGGGGCGTCGCTTCACCTGGTCGGAGCTCGACGACCGGTCCAGCCGGGTGGCCCAGGGTCTCGCCGCCCTAGGCGTCGGCGCCGACGACCGGGTCGCCTTCCTCGACAAGAACGGCGGTGAGTACTTCGACGTCCTCTTCGGCGCCGGCAAGCTGGGCGCGGTCACCGTGGCCGTCAACTGGCGCCTGGCTCCGCCCGAGATGGCCTACATCGTCAGCGACGCCGGGGCCAAGGTCCTCTTCGTCGGAGAGGAGTTCCTTGGCCACCTCGAGCAGTTCGAGGGTGAGCTGTCGACGGTGAAGGAGATCGTCGTCGTCGGGGACGGGGCCGGCCGGGTCAGCCACGAGGACTGGCTGGCCGCCCAGCCCTCGGAGGACCCGGGTGGTGGCTCGGGCCCCGACGACGTCGCCCTCCAGCTCTACACCTCGGGCACGACGGGCCTGCCCAAGGGGGCCATGCTCACCAACTCGAACCTCGGCGGGTTGATCTCGGAGGTGTGTCCGGCGTGGAGCATGGACGGCAGCTCGGTGAACGCCGTGGCCATGCCGTTGTTCCACATCGGCGGCTCGGGGTGGGCGCTGGTGGGGATGTCCGCCGGTTGCCATTCGGTCGTCTTCCGAGAGGTGGTGCCGGCGGAGCTGGTGGAGAGCTTCCAGCGGCTGCGCATCACCAACGCCTTCATCGTGCCCGCCGTGCTGCAGCTGCTGTCGGGGGTGCCGGGCGCGGCTGACGGCGACTACTCCGCTCTGCGGATGATCGCCTACGGGGCGTCGCCCATCACCGACGAGACGCTGCTACGGGCCATGAGGACCTTCCGCTGTGACTTCGTGCAGGTTTACGGCCTCACCGAGACCACCGGGGCCATCACCCAGCTCGACGCGGCGGACCACGACCCCGACGGCCCCCGCGGCCATCTCCTCCGCTCGGCCGGGCGCCCCTACCCGTGGGTGGAGCTGAAGATCGTCGATCCCGACAGCGGGGCGGGCCGCGCCCCCCGTGAGGTGGGCGAGGTGTGGACCCGCTCCGCCCAGAACATGAAGGGCTACTGGGGGAAGCCGGAGGCGACCGCCGAGGTCCTGCTCGCCGACGGCTGGTTCCGCACGGGCGACGCCGGCTACCTCGACGAGGACGGATTCCTGTTCCTCACCGACCGCATCAAGGACATGATCGTGTCCGGCGGCGAGAACGTGTACCCCGCCGAAGTCGAGAACGCCTTGGCCGCCCATCCGGGCGTGGCCGACGTGGCGGTGATCGGCGTCCCCCACGACAAGTGGGGCGAGACCGTCAAGGCCGTGGTGGTGCTGCGTGAGGGAGCGGAGCCCGATGAGGCGGGCATCATCGCCTTCGCCCGGCAGCGCCTGGCCCACTATAAGTGCCCCACGTCGGTCGACTTCATCGACGTCCTGCCCCGCAACCCGTCGGGCAAGATCCTGAAGCGTGAGCTGCGCGAGCCCTACTGGGCCGGTCGCCAGCGCCGAGTCAACTGATCGGACCGCCGGAACCCCGCAGCAGCCGCCAGCTCAGCATTGCCGAGCCCAGCAGCATCAGCCCGGCCACGAGCATCGCTGAGTGCAGGCCGGACAGGAACGCCGCCGCCCCGCCGGGGTGGTGCCGGCGGACCGACGCCTGGCGGGCGGTGAGCACCGCTCCGAGCAGCGCCACTCCCATGACGGCGCCCGCTTGGCGCGACGCGTTGTACAGCGACGAGGCCAGACCGCCGGCGGCCGGCGGCAGGGAACCCATCGCCGCCGTGGTCATCGGGGTGCTCATGAGGCCGAAGCCGACGCCCGTCAGCAGCAGGCGGAGCTCGAGGTCGACGTGCCCGCTTCCGCCCGGTAGGGCGGCGAGGGCGAGACAGCCACACCCGGCGACGGCGAAGCCGACGGTGACGACGGGACGGACCCCGATCCGGGCGACCAACCGGCCCGCCACCGGCCCGAGCACCGCCATGACGACGGTCAGCGGAAGGAACAGCAAGCCGGCGGCCAGGGCCGAGTCGCCCCGTTGCTGCTGCAGGTAGAGGCTGAAGAAGAAGAGGATGCCGAACAGGGACAGGAAGTAGGCGAGGCCGCCGAGGTTGGCGGCGATGAACGATCGGGACCGCCAGACGCCGAGGGGCATCAGCGGCGGGCGTTGCGGCGGCCGGCGCTGCTCGGCCCGCACGAACCCCGCCAGCGACGCCGCCGTCACGCCGAGGGCGCCGAGGACCTCCGGCGAGCTCCACCCGTACTCGTGGGCCTCGATGAGGGCGAAGGAGAGGGCCGCCAGCCAGATGCCCCCCAACAGGGCACCGGGCCAGTCGAACGGCGCCGCCTGCGGATCGGCGCCGTGCAGTCGCTCGGGCACCAGCCGGCGGACCATCACCACGCTGGCCGCGGCCAACCCCGACAGCAGCCAGAAGACCGACCGCCACCCGAACCCGCTGATCAGCACACCACCTACGACGGGCCCCACGGCGAGGCCCAGGCTGGCCACCCCCGCCCACACCCCGAGGGCCCGGGCCCGCGCCGCCGGCTCGCCGAACTGGCGGGCGAGGAGGGCGAGGCCGCCGGGCACGATGGCCGAGCCCCCGATTCCCTGGAGGACCCGGCCCCCGATCAGCGAGGTGATGTCAGGGGCTACGGCGCAGGCGACCGAGCCGGCGGCGAACACCGACATGCCGCCGAGGAGGAGCCGGCGGCGACCGATCCGGTCTCCGACGGGGCCGGCGGGCAGCAGCAGAGCGCAGTAGACGAGGGTGAACGAGTTCACCACCCACTGGAGCAGGACGAGATCGGCGTGGAGGTGACGGCCGATGGCCGGAAGGGCCACGTTCACGATCGTGCTGTTCACCGTGGCCAGCGCCAGGCCCGCCGATACGGCGAGCAGGACGCCCGCCGACTCAGACGACGTTCCAGACATTGCCACGGTGTGTGACGAGCCGGGCCGGGGAACGAACCGGGTGGGACAGGAGGCTCAAACGATGAACTCTGGCGAGGACCACGCCGTTGGTCTCGAGCTCCAGCTGATCGAGCTGGTCGAACGACGCGAGCGGGCGAGCGTGCAGGGCAGGAAGTCCGACGCCGCCGCCATCCAGGTCGAGATCGACCAGTTGCAGACGGAGTTGGCGGCGCTGTCCGACCTGGCCGCCAGTGTCGACGCAGGGGCGGAACCCGCTGAAGGGCCGGTGGCCTTCCACGACGCGGTGCCGGCTGACCAGACCTCTCCCGCCGCCTGAAATCAGTCCGCCGGGCGGCCCAGACGCCGCTCCAGCGAGGCCACCTTGGTCACCATGGCGTTGGTGGTGCCCGGCCGGTAGTCGGCTTTGAGCACCAGGCTCACCCGTGGCGCGGCCTCGGCCACCTTGGCCACGCAGGCCTTGACGACCTCCATGACCTCGTCCCACTCCCCTTCGAGGTTGGTGAACATGGCGTTGGTCTCACACGGGAGCCCACTCTGGCGGGCCACCGCCACCGCCTCGGCCACCAGGTCTCCGACCGAATCACCCACGCCCAGAGGCGTCACCGAGAATGCGACGATCATCGGCGGCGACGCTATCGGGCGGAAGGGTGCTCCGATGCCGCCCGGCCCTCGGCCCGCCTCCGGTCAGGACCCGCTGGCGATCTCCCAGTCCACCACGAAGCCGGGGTCGGCCCGGCGGACGTCCCTGCGGTCGAACAGAGCGGGTAGAACCGATCCGTCGGAGTCGCGCCGGATGCGGTACATCTCCCCGACGCCGGAGCGGATCACCTCCTCCAGCACGTAGCCGCTGGACCAACCCCCGTCGAAGCGGTTGCGCACCTCGACCCGGAAACCGTGCATGTCGCTCACCTGGGTCACGACCGCACCCCCTGTGGCCGGGCGGCGGGTTCACCCCGGTGGGTGCCGCGCCCCGTCCGGGCCGAAAACATAGGTCGGGTCTGCGCCGGATGGAAGTGACAAAGACGTTACGAATTGCCGGCCGGATGCAGTCCCCGCTCGCCCGGCCGCCCCGCGGTCAGCTCGGCGGCTACCAGCTCGTCGAGTAGCTCGGCCACGGCCCGGGCCGGGGCCGACAGCAGCCCTCGTCGGCGCAGGACCTTGCCGACCTGACGGCGGGGCAGGCCGCGAACGGCGACCGACGCCCACCGGTCGCGCAGGAACTCCGGCACCGCCGTGGCCGGTAGTAGGGCGGGGCCGTGGCCCTCGAAGGTAAGCGAGGCGATGAGGCGGACCCCGTCCAGCTCGGCCTTGGGCGTCAGCTCGAATCCGGCCGGGCGGACGGCGGCGTCCAGCTCCTCACGCAAGGTGGTGCCGGGCAGGGGCAGGAGCAGCGGCATGCCGGCCAGCTCGCCCAGCTCGATCTCGCGCCGGCGGGCGAGCTCACTCTCCGCCGGCACCACCAGCACCAGGTCCTCGTCGAACAGACGGGTCGCCACCAGGTCGTCGTCCTTCACCGGCAGCTGGGCCACGCCCAGGTCGAGGCGCCCGCCCAGCAGCAGGGTCTCGAGCACGGTGGTGTTGCCTTCCACCACCGCCAGGCGGACGCCCGGGTAGCGGGCGGCGGTGGCGTCGAGAAGGAGGGGCGCCAGCCACCGCCCCGTGGTGCCGATGACGCCGAGGCGGGCCGAGCCCGACACGTCGTGGCGGACGGCGGCCACGTCGGCCAGCAGGGCCTCCATCTCCGCCATCACCCGGCGGGCCCGGGCCACGACCGCCTCACCCTCTTCGGTCAGCCGGCCGGCGGACCGGTCGAACAGGGTGACACCGAGCTCGCGCTCGAGGTTGGCGACGTGGGCGGAGACGTTGGACTGCACCGTTCCGAGAGCGTCGGCCGCGGCTGAGAAGGTGCCCTGGTCGGCTACGGCGGCGATGGCGGCGAGCTGACGCAGCTCCATCGCCGGTGACGATAGGGCAGGGGCCGGGTGTGGCCCGGCCGGGGGATAACGTCTCCGGGTGGCCGTCGCTGCGTTCTTCGACCTTGACCGCACAGTCCTGCGCCGGGCCAGTGGTCCGCTGATCAGCGAGGCCCTTGCCGCCGCCGGGGTGGTGGACGGCCGCCGGGCCCGGTCGGGCCGGTTGCTCTACCGGCTCTACGACGTGGTGGGGGAGTCACTGCCCTCCATGGCGCTGGCCCGGGCCGCCGCCCTGTTCGCCAAGGGATGGCCGGCCGACACCGTGCGCCAGGCCGGCAAGGAGGCGGCGGAGGAGCTCGACGCCATCGTCGCCCCCTACGCTCGGCCCCTGCTCCGCCGCCACCGCGAGTCCGGCCACCTGACCGTGCTGGCCACCACCACGCCGGTCGACCTGGTGGCGCCGCTGGCCGAGCGCCTCGGTTTCGACGACATCGTGGCCACCCGCTACGCCGAGCGAGACGGCGCCTACACCGGCTCCCTCGAGGGGGAGTTCGTGTGGGCCACGGGGAAGCTGGCTGCGGTCAGGCGCTGGTCCGAGTCCCGCCAGGTCGACCTGTCGGCCAGCTACGCCTACTCGGACAGTGTCTTCGATGTGCCCCTGCTCAGCTCGGTCGGCCATCCGGTCGCCGTCAACCCGGATCCCCGCCTGCTCGCCGTCGCCGTGGTGCGACGGTGGCCGGTCATGAACCTCGACGCCCCACCCGGCGTGCCCAAGCTGGCCGGCATCGAGCCGATGGACGTGGTGCAGTGGCTGTCGCACCCGGCCATGTTCCCCTACGCCCGCTTCGACATCTCCGGGCGGGAGAACATCCCCGCCGAGGGCCCTGCCATCATCGTCGCCAACCACCGGAGCTACTTCGACCCCGCCGCCATCGGGCTCACCGTGCTGGGCGCCGGGCGCAAGCTGCGGTTCCTCGGCAAGAAGGAGGTCTTCGACGCGCCGGTGGTCGGCTCCCTGGCCCGCGCCGCCGGAGGCATCCGGGTCGAGCGGGGGACCGGGTCGGACCAGCCGCTGCGCGAGGCGCAGGTCGCCCTCGAAGCCGGAGAGCTGGTGGCCGTGCTGCCGCAGGGCACCATCCCCCGCGGCCGGCAGTTCTTCGACCCCGAGCTCAAGGGCAAGACCGGGGCGGCCCGGCTGGCCGCCCTCACCGGGGCGCCCGTGGTGCCGATCGGGTTGTGGGGCACCGAGCTGGTCTGGCCCCGGCGGGAGCGGCTCCCCCGCGTCCACCAGATCGTCAACCCGCCGACGGTTCAGGTGCGGGTGGGAAAGCCGGCGCAGCTGGCCCACGACGAGCCCCACGCCGACACCGAGCGGATCATGGCGGCGATCGTCGCCCTGCTGCCGCCCGAGGCCCGCCGGCGGCGCCGGCCCACCGCCCGCCAGATCGAGCTGGCCACCCCGCCCGCCCATCCGGTCGAGGCCTGACCGGCTTGCCGGAGGCGACCGCCGGGGTGGCCTCCCGGCCCGGTCGGCTGCCCTTGCGCACCCGCGGCGCGGCCCGGGCCGGGTCGGCGGTGTCGGCGGTGTCGCGGCGGATCGGCGCCGGCAGCGGCGGCGTCATCGGGGGGCGGGTCAGCCTGGCCATCGACCCCTCGGCCCTGGAGCGTCTCGCCGTCGGCCACCGGGTTGTGCTGGTTAGCGGCACCAACGGCAAGACCACCACCACCCGCCTGCTGTCCACGGCCGTGGTGACCACCCATCCGGTGGTCACCAACCTCGGGGGGGCCAACCTCCCCCCCGGGCTGGTCGCGGCCCTGTCGACCGCCGAGCCGGGCTCGGTGGCCGTGCTCGAGGTGGACGAGGCCTACCTGGGCCGGGTGGCGGCCGCCGTGCGCCCGGTCGGCGTGTGCCTGCTCAATCTCAGCCGCGACCAGCTCGATCGCATGAGCGAGGTCCGCATGCTGGCCGCCCGTTGGCGCCAGGCGGTGGGCGGCCTCACCGACGCGACGGTGGTGGCCAACGCCGACGACCCCCTGGTGGCGTGGGCCGCCCTGGCCGCCCCGACGGTGGTGTGGGTGGCGGCGGGCGCCTCATGGAAGCTGGATGCGAGCGGCTGCCCGGAATGCGAGGGGACGATCGCCTTTGACGCGGACACCTGGGCTTGTCCGACCTGCGGCCTGTCCCGTCCCGACCCGCAGGTGTGGCTGGAGGGATCAGAGCTGGTGACGACCGGCGGACGGCGGGTGCCCCTCCAGCTCGGCCTGCCCGGGAGGGCCAACCGGGCCAACGCGGCCATGGCCGCCACCGCGGCGACGATCCTCGGCGTCGACGAGGCCCGGGCGGCCGAGGCGATGGCCGCGGTGAGCGAGGTGACCGGGCGCTACCGGGTGGTGCGGGTGGGAGGGCGCTCCTGCCGGCTGCTGCTGTCCAAGAACCCGGCGGGATGGATGGAGATCTTCGACATCCTGTCGCCGCCGCCGGCGCCGGTGGTCGTCGCCATCAACGCCCGGGTGGCCGACGGGCGCGACCCCTCGTGGCTGTGGGACGTGCCCTTCGAGCGCCTCGCCGGCCGGCGGCTGGTGGTGGCGACGGGGGAGCGCTGCCGAGACCTCGGCGTGAGGCTCAGGTACGCGGAGGTCGACCACGTCACCGTGCCCGACCTGACCGAGGCGGTGAGAGCCGGCTCGGACGCCTCGGGCGGCAGCTCCGAGGGCGTCGTCGACGTCGTCGCCAACTACACGTCGTTCCAGCAGCTGCGGGCTCTGTCATCCGATGGCTGAGGCGCGGCGGACGCCCGAGCTGCCGGTGGCCGCCGGCCGGGTCACCGAGTCGGCGATACGGATCGCCGTGGTCCACCCCGAGCTGCTCGGCACCTACGGGGACGGCGGCAACGCCGTGATCCTCGCCAGGCGGCTGGAGTGGCGGCAGATCGCCTCCGAGCTGGTCGAGGTCCACCCCGGCGCCCCGGTGCCCGACAGCTGCGACGTGTACTGCCTGGGGGGCGGGGAGGACAAGCCTCAGGCCCGGGCGGCGGCCGAGCTGTCCCACGGCCAGCCGCTGGCCCGCGCCGTGGAAGCCGGAGCCGCGGTGCTGGCGGTGTGCGCCGGCTTTCAGATCCTCGGCCGCTCGTTCCTGGGGGCGGACGGCACGCCCCGCGACGGCCTGGGTCTCATCGACGCCGTCACCGACCGGGGGCGGGGCCGACGGGCGGTCGGGGAGGTGGTCTCCACCCCCACGGCGGCGCTGGGCGCCCGGGGGTTGCCCACCCTCACCGGCTACGAGAACCACCGCTGGGTCACCACCCTCGGCCCGGGGGTGACCCCCCTGGGGCAGGTCGTGTCGGGGGTCGGCAACGGGGCGGGGGACCGCAGCGAGGGCGCCGTGTCCGGCCGGGTGGTCGGCACCTACATGCACGGCCCGGTGATGGCCCGCAACCCCATCCTGGCCGATCTCATCCTCGAGTCTGTCGTGGGGCCCCTCGACCCGATCGAAGATGCTGAGGCCAACGCCCTGCGGGCCGAGCGCCTCGCCGCCGTTGGCGCCGGCGGCGGGGCCCGATGGGGACCGCTGCGGAGGTGGGGCCGCCGGCGGTGAGGGCTGCGGCCCTCAGCCCCGGTGACGGCGCGGGCTCGGCGCGGTCTTCTCGCGGATGAGGTTGAGGGCCGAGCCGGCCCGATACCAGGCGATGTGCTCCTCGGACATGGTGTGGGTGGCGGTGAAGTCGACGGTGGTCCCGTCCGGCTTGGTGATCCGGCACTCGACGGGTCGGTCCGGGGCCAGCCCGTCCAGCCCGAGGATGGAGATGCGGTCCTCCTCCCCGATCTGGTCGTAGGTGGCGGGGTCGGAGAACGTCAGAGCGAGCACGCCCTGCTTCTTCAAGTTGGTCTCGTGGATGCGGGCGAAGGAGCGGGCGAAGATGGCCCGGCACCCCATGAACCGGGGCTCCATGGCCGCGTGCTCACGGGAAGACCCTTCGCCGTAGTTCTCGTCGCCGACCGCCACCCAGCTGACTCCCGCCTCGCGGCAGTGCCGGGCGCAGTCGGGGTAGGGCTCAATCTGGCCGTGCACTGGGCAGCGTCCGGCGCCGGCCTCGCCGGTGAAGGCGTTGACCGCGCCGAGGAAGAGGTTGGACGAGATGTTGTCGAGGTGGCCGCGGTAACGAAGCCACGGGCCCGCCGCCGAGATGTGGTCGGTGGTGCACTTGCCCTGGGCCTTGAGCAGGATCGGCAGTTCGGTGAGCGCCGCCTCCGGGCTGGGCGAGAAGGGCTCGAGCAGCTGCAGCCGGGTGCTGCTCGGATGAACCACCACCTCCACCTGGCTGCCGTCCTCGGGGGGAGCCACATAGCCGGCGTCCCCACTCTCGAACCCCCGCGAGGGCAACTCTTCGCCCACCGGCGGCTCCAGCAGGACGCCGTCCACCCCGTCGGTCAGGGGGTTGAAGTCGAGCGTGCCGGTTAGGGCGTAGGCCACCACGATCTCCGGCGACCCCATGAAGGCGAGGGTGGCGGCGTTGCCGTCGTTTCGCTTGGGGAAGTTGCGGTTGTACGACGTCAGGATGGAGTTGGCCTCGCCCTCGGCGATGTCGTCGCGCTTCCACTGGCCGATGCAGGGACCGCAGGCGTTGGCGAGAACCGTCGCACCGATGGCCTCGAGGTCGGCCAGCAGCCCGTCTCGTTCGATGGTGGCTCGCACCCGCTCGGACCCCGGCGTGACGAGGAGGGGAACCCGGGCCCGCAGCCCCCGGGCCGAGGCCTGCCGGGCCACGCTGGCCGCCCGGGTGATGTCCTCGTAGGAGGAGTTGGTGCACGAGCCGACCAGGCAGTTGGTCAGCTCCACCGGCCAGCCCTTCTCGCGGGCTTCGGAGCCCATGGCCGACACGGGGCGGGCCAGATCCGGAGTGTGGGGGCCGACGATGTGGGGCTCGAGGGCGGACAGGTCGATCTCGATGACCCGGTCGAAGAAGCGCTCGGGGTCTGAGTCGACCTCGGAGTCGGCCCGGAGGTCCTCGATGACCCGGTCCGCCCGGTCGGCGAACGCCTCGCGCCCGGTGGCCTTGAGGTAGCGCCCCGAGTGGTCGTCGTAGGGGAACAGGGAGCAGGTGGCGCCGATCTCCGCGCCCATGTTGCAGATGGTCGCCTTGCCGGTGCCGCTGATGCTGTCGGCGCCCGGGCCGAAGTACTCGACGATGGCGCCGGTGCCGCCCTTCACGGTGAGGATCTCGGCGACCTTGAGGATGATGTCCTTGGGCGCCGTCCACCCGGACAGCGACCCGGTCAGGCGCACCCCGATCAGCTTCGGCCATCGCACGCCGAAGGTGCCGCCCACCATCACGTCGACGGCGTCGGCCCCGCCGACCCCGACGGCGATCATGGCCAGGCCCCCGGCGTTCGGAGTGTGGCTGTCGGTGCCGATGATCATGCCGCCGGGGAAGGCGTACTGCTCCAGCACGACCTGGTGGATGATGCCCGAGCCCGGCTTCCAGAAGCCGATGCCGTAACGCTCGGACGCGCTACGCAGGAATTGGTAGACCTCGGCGTTCACGTCCTCGGCGACGGCGAGGTCCTCCTTGGCTCCCACCCGAGCCTGGATGAGGTGGTCGCAATGGACTGTTGTCGGCACCGCCACCCGGGCCAGCCCGGCGGTCATGAACTGCAGGAGGGCCATCTGGGCGGTGGCGTCCTGCATGGCTACCCGGTCGGGGTAGAGCTCGGCATAGCTACGGCCCCGCTCGAGCTCCTGGTGCTCGGGGTCGGCCAGGTGGTTGAAGAGGATCTTCTCCGCCAGGGTGAGGGGGCGGCCCAGGCGCCGGCGGCCGATCGCCACCCGCTCGGTGAGGCTCCCGTAGACCTTGTCGATTAGCTCCAGGGGGGTGGTGGGGGTGACCGTCGCCATGGGAGGTCTCCTTCCGTCGGGCCAAGCATTGTGATACAAGTATATGACAAGTGAGACAGGTGCGCTACTTGGCGGTGGCCGCGGAGCTGCGGGCCCAAATTGAGGCGGGCGAGGTGTCCGCCGGTGGGGTCCTACCCAGTGAGGCGGAGCTCTCCCGAGCCTACGGGGTGAGCCGGATCACGGTCCGCAAGGCCCTCGAGCACCTGAAGGCCGAAGGGCTGGTCGACTCGCGCCAGGGGTTCGGCTGGTTCGCCTCCGTGCGCCCGCTTCGCCAGGGCCTGGGCCGTCTCGGCACGATCGAGGAGCAGCTGTCCGAATCCGGGATGGAACCGGGCCGAAAGGTGGTCGACTTCCGCTTCGTGCCCGCTCCGGACTGGGTCGCCCGTCTCCTGGGGCCGGCCGAGCGGATCGAAGTCCTTCAGGTCCGCCGGGTGAACCTGGCGGACGGGACTCCCTTCGCCCGGGTGACCGTCTGGTTGCCTGCCGCCCTGGGCTCGTCGTTCTCCCGTGACGACGTTGAGCGTCACACCTTCTACGAGCTGCTCGACGTCCCCCTGGGCGGGGCCACCCAGACGATCGGGGCGGCGGCCGCCAGCGCCCGCGACGCCGCCGACCTGGGCGTGCCGGAGGGCTCCCCGGTGCTGCGCTGCGAGCGGGTGACCCGGGCCGCTGACGGGTCGGCTGTGCTCGTGGCCGAGCACGTCTTTCCGGCCCATCGCACCGAGTTCGTGGTCGAGCTGGCCTCGCCCGAGCCGTCCATGGCCCCCTCGGGGTTGCGGCTGGTGGAATAGCCATTCGCTGGCCGACCCGAAGCCTCACACCGGACACCACCCCCCCAAACGCCTCAGATCGCACCGGATCGTGCCGAATTGCGGGGCATGCGGAAATCTGCCATTACGAGTCTCATCGCGTGCGTCGGTCTGGCTGGGTCGCTGGGAGTGGGCGGAACAGCTGTCGCCGCCCCCAGCGGCGGACCGAGCGCCCAGTCGGATCAGGCGCACTCCTGTGCTGCACCTGCGCCCGGGGAGGCGGCGTGCGGCGCCATCCAGCTGCTCGATCCGGCCCACAACTGGCGGGGCAGCCACGTCGGCTCTGACGGGCACAGCGGAACGACGACGGCAACTGCGCCGACCAGCGGCTACAGGCCGGCTGACCTCCAGTCGGCCTACAACCTCGCCAGCATCTCCTCGACCGGAGGGTTCGTCGGTGGGGTCCGCCAGACGGTGGCGATCGTCGACGCCTACGACGACCCCTACGCCTTCAACGACGTCAACATTTACCGGGGCCACGTCGGCGCCACGGCCATTCCGCTTCTGAGTAAGTGGAGCTCGACCGCCACCGGGCCGTGGTTCCGCAAGGTCAACCAGAGCGGCGGGACAAGCACTCCACGGGGCAACAGCAGCTGGGCCCAAGAGATCTCCCTCGACCTGGACATGGTCTCGGCCATCTGTCCGAACTGCAACATCCTCCTCGTGGAGGCGAGCTCCCCCAGCTACACCAACCTGGGCACCGCCGTGAACACGGCCGTCGCCTTGAAGGCCAACGCCGTGTCGAACAGCTACGGCGGACCGGAGTCCTCCAGCGAGACCAGCTACGACTCCTACTACGACCACCCCGGCGTAGCGGTGACAGTTAGCTCCGGGGACAACGGCTACGGAGTGGAGTATCCGGCGGCGTCGCCGTACGTGACTGCCGTCGGCGGCACCACCCTCCGCCCGGACAGCGCCAGCAGTAGGGGGTGGAGCGAGTCGGCGTGGTCGGGGGCGGGGAGCGGATGTTCGGCCTACGAGCCGAACGGCTTGGGGCAGACTGCAACGGGGTGCCCAAACCGGGCGGTGGCCGACGTGTCCGCCGAGGCCGATCCGAGCACCGGCGTCGCCGTCTACGACACCTACGGGGCCAGCGGCTGGCTTGTGTTCGGCGGCACCAGCGTTGCCTCGCCCATCGTCGCCTCGGTGTACGCCCTGGCCGGCAACGCCGCCAGCATCACCAGCTCGTACCCGTACTCTCACGCGTCGAGCCTGAACGACGTCACCTCGGGTTCGAACGGCACCTGTACGGTCAGTGACCTCTGCACCGCGGGCGTGGGCTACGACGGCCCCACCGGCCTCGGCACCCCTAACGGCACCGGCGCCTTCTAGCCCCCCATCACTCAGTCCCGGCGGCGCCGGCTGCGTTCGGCGTCGGCGCGGCCAAGCTCGGGCCAGCGCCGCCGCTCGGTGTCGGTTGCCGGGCCGAGCGCCCACGTCCGCCGCCACGGGGCGGCGTCAGGGCCGGCCAGGGGAGGGGTGTGCCCGGCCGCGGCCCGCTGACGGGCCTGCCACCAGTCGGTGCGCCCCTCGTCGGCCAGGGCGGCGACCTCGGCTTCCAGGCGGCCGGCGAGGCGGCGGGCGTCCTCCCCCGGGCCGGCGGTCAGCGGTCGACCGAACGTCACCCGGGTGGGGCCGGGACGCAGGCGGCGGGCGCCGCGCCCCAGGGCCCGGCGGGTGCCGGCGATGTGCACCGGCACCAGCGGGGCCCCGGTGCGGACCGACAGGTAGGCGGCGCCGCCGTGGAACGGCTGGGCCCACCCGTCGGGGGTGCGGCCCCCTTCGGGGTAGATCACGAGGCTCCACCCGTCCCCGATGAGCTCGGCCGCCAGGTCGGCGGAGCGGCGGCTGACCCGGGTGCGCTCCATGGGTATGGCGGCCAGGGCGAACGACCACACCGCGCCCTTCCAGCGGGTGTCGAAGAAATAGTCGGCGGCGGCGGCGACCACGGCCCGGTGCCGGAAGCGGCGGGGCAAGGTGGACAGCACCAGGGGCGTGTCGAGGTGGCTGGCGTGGTTGGCGGCGAAGATGACCGGCGGCTCGAGGCCGTCGAGGAGGTCGAGGCCCACCACATTGGGGGGGATGACGGCGTGGACCAAGGGCCGGGTGACCCCCTCGAGGAAGAAGGCCCGGGCGACCCGGGTGGGGTAACGGCGCGACCAGGCCGTGTCGTAGTCGACCCCGGTCCGTCGCTCCTCCTCGGGGACGTCCACCCCACCCGGGTGGGTGGGCGACCCCCAAGGGAACGACGCCGGCCGGGGCCGGAGACGGTCGAGGTCCAGCGTGCGCTCCCCGATGCGGATGCGTCTCAACGCACGTCCGCCATCAGCAGCGGGGGGGCGTGCAGATGGGTGATGGACGGGTCGCGGCCCACGACGTCCTCGGCCATCTCCAGGGCGTCGGCCATGCTCGAGGCCGACTTGAAGCCGAGCCGGCGCACGGCGGCCGGGTCGCCACCCACGACGATCACCCGGCCGAGATGGTCGAGGGCGTGCGCCCCCCAGTACCACATGTAGAACGGGTGCACGCCGTGGTAGGCGTGGCCCGTGCGGTACAGGTGGATGTACCACGGGTCGGTGGCGAACGACTGCTCGTACTTGGCCTCGATCTCGAGCGGGTCGGTCGTCTCGGCCAGCACCTGCTCGAAGAAGTCGATGTAGCTCGGGTGGAAGACGGGGTCGAAGGCCCACGGGGTGGGGTGGGACATGATCAGCACCCCGCCTTGGCGCACGAGGGGACGGCCCCGGTAGAGGTTGAAGAAGTAGCCGAGACCCAGGCACATGACGAGGATGGGGTTCATGATCGAGTTGACGTTGTAGGGGCAGATATAGGGGAGCCCCATGGTCAGCACGTCCGACTGACCCTCGACCTCGACGAGCTGCTGGCGGTAGACGTTCTCGGTCGTGAGGGCGTGCACCGCCTCCACCTCCCCGGCCTGGACGCTGGTGAGCCCGATCGGGGAGCGCATCGAGTGGAAGATCTGGCGGCGCACCCGGTCGGGCGTGCGGGCCAGCGCGCTCGAAGTGGCGAGGAAGCCGACCCGGTCGCGGGCGGACCACTCCCACTCGCGCTTGGAGAGGAAGCTGAACTGCTCGGGGAACGTGTCGGTGTTGACGGTCGTCTCGATCTGGAAGACCTTGACGCCGGACTCGGCGATCAGCCGACCCATCCTCCAGTTGGAGGAGTGCAGCTCCGAGCGGTGCTGGTCCATGAACGAGCGGGAGTGCAGCATGGTCCGCACGTTGTGGTGGTGGCGCAGCGACCGGTAGCTGGCCAGGCCGGTCGCCACGCTCTTGTGGCCGCCGTCCATGGCCACCAGGTTGATGTTGACGTAGACCAGCAGGTCGCTGGTGGCCGCCCGCTTGTTCAGCTCTACGTCCTCGCCGGCGTCGGTCACCCCCAGATGGATGAGGTTGTCCGGGTCCTCGGCGTCGTGCTGGGTCAGCAGCCCGTGGGGGGCGAAGGAGTCGTAGACGCGGTTGCCCAGGGCGTGGCGCAGCTCCGGCTCGGTCATGCGCCGGTGCAGGGCCAGGGCGGCGACCAGAACGACGTCGTCGACCCCGGCGGCAGCGGCGGCGTCGAGAACGGCTTCGATGATCTGCTGGCGGATGTCGGGGCGGCGCATGGGCGGCAGGGGCAGTGACACGTCGTCGAAGGCGATGGTGAGCCGCATGCCGGGGCGCAGGAGGGCGGAGAGAGGTGCGCTGTCGACCGGGTTCTCGAGGGCGTGGCGGATCGCCCCACGCGGGTCGGCGAGGGGCTCCAGCGGCTCGGGCGGGTAGACGACCCTGGCCCCGGTCGGCAGGCGCTCCAGCCGGTAGCCCTCCCCGTGCCACATCAGGGTGGCCGGCGTGGAGCGGTCCACCTCCAGCACGAAGCCTGGTCGGGGGCTCATGACGCGGTCCTCCAGGTCGGTCGGCGTGACTCGTGCTGCAGGTCGAACACCACTTTCACCGCGCCCCGCCGGCCGGCGGCGCCGGCGTGGGCGATGGCGTCGGCGTAACGGTCGAGGGGATAGCGGGCCGACACCAGTCGGCCCAGGTCGGCCTCCTGCACCAGCTCGAAGGCGAGCTCGAAGGTGCGCACCGGCCCGGGGCGGCCGGGCGGGGTCTCCACCCCGTAGGCGTAGGCGCCGACCAGCTGGGTCTCGCGGTGCCACAGCGGCGTCAGGTCGACCCGGGTGACACCGGGCATGCCGACCATCACGACCCGGCCCCGGGGGCGGACGACAGCCAGCGCCTCGGCGATGGAGTCGGCGCTGCCCACGCAGTCCAGCACCACGTCGGCCCCCCCGGACAGCCCGTCGCCGACGGCCATGGCGCGGGTGTGGCGCCGCACGGCCCGGGCCAGGCCGGCGGGCTCGACCACGTGGTCGGCCCCCAGCTCGGTGGCGAGGCGTCGTTGGTGGGGGTGCTTGGCCGCGGCGATGATGGCGCCGGGGAGGCAGAAGTGGCGCAGGGCGGCGACGACGAGGAGCCCGAGGGTGCCGGCGCCAACGACCGCCACCGTGGCCCCTTCGACGTCTCCCGATGCCAGGGCGGCGTGGACGGCGCAGGCGGCCGGCTCGACCACGACGGCGTGGTCGTCGCCGAGGCCGTCGGGCACCGGATGGAGCTGGGACGGATGGGCGACCAGCGAGGTGGACCACCCCCCGCCGGTGTCGGCGCAGAAGCCGGTCTGCAGCCCCGGCTTGATGTGGCCGAACGCCACCCGCTCGCAGGCGCCGGTGCTACCCGACGCACAGCCGGCGCAGGGGGGCTCGAGGCCGCGGGCCGCGCATCCGAGCACCGGCTCCAGCACCACCCGGGCTCCGTCGTCGGGGCCGCCTATCAGCCGGCCGACGACCTCGTGGCCGGGTACGAACGGAAAGCTGACGATGGGCTCGAAGTAGCGCGAGCTCCGTCCGTCCACCGTCGAAAGGTCGGACCCGCAGATGCCCGCCAGGATGGGGGACACCCGGCGCCACTCCGGTCCGGGCAGAGCCGGGTCCTCCTCCTGGGCCAGCCGCAGCGGTCCGACCCGGGCCCCACCTCCAGGCACCCACGAGCTCGCCACCCGGGCGGCGGCGTAGCGGGGCAAGGACCGCTCGAACACCAGCGCCTTCACCGCGCCCTCCGGGCGGCCAGGCGGGGGGCGAGGGGAAGCAGGGGGGGCGCGTAGCCGGGGGCCTTCTCCCAGACCTCGGTGTGCCAGCCCCGCCGCCGGGCGATGGTGGCCAGCTTGACCTCGGGGTTGACCGCCACCGGATGACCGACGGCCTCGAGCATCGGCAGGTCGCTGGCCGAGTCGGCGTAGGCCACCGACTGCTCCAGCTCGAGGCCCTCGGCAGCGGCGTAGTCGGCCATTACCAGGGCCCGGGCCTCCCCGGTCGGAGGGGGCTGGTCGAGCTCCCCGGTCAGGCGGCCGCCGCGCTCTGACATCCGGGCACAGACGATGTCGTCGAACAGAGGGCGGAACGGCTCCACCACTAGGTCGAGGGCGCCGGTGATGAGGAGGGTGCGGTGCCCCAGGGCCCGGTGCTGGCGGACGCGGCGGATCCCGGCCGGGAACGACTTGGCCAGCAGCAACGAGTGGAACAGCTCGACCGCGTCCTCGCGCAGCTGCCCGGCATCGGCCTCGCGGTAGCGGCGGTAGAAATGGCGCAAGAAGTCGCCGCGGTCGCGTCGGTCGAGGGCCAGCAACCCCGGCGCCTGGCGCAGCACCCGGGCGGTGAAGCGCACCCGGTCGGCGTCGTCGAGGTCGCGGGTCGCCAGCCAGGAGTAGGACTCGACCACGTTGGAGGCGACCAGGGTGTTCTCGAGGTCGAAGGTGGCGAGGTGGCGGTCGGGCGACAGGATGGCCCGTCGCCCCCGCTCGTGGCGGTCGGGGCCGGTCCGCCGGCCCGGGACGGTGCGCACCCGGGCGTGGGTGACGATCGACGGCAGGTGGACCTCCTGCACGTACCGAGGCCAGTCCACCACCCGGGGGTCGAAGCAGAAGGCGTCGCGCTCGGCCGGCTCCAGCCGTCCCCACAGGTCGAGGAGGCGGTCGACGCGGAAGCGCGCCTCGGTCTCGGTATAGGCGCCGTACAGCTTCACGTAGCCGAGGGCCCGGTCCACCTGGGTGCGGCGCTCTTCGAGGGTGGCGGTCCACCGGGCCTGGCGCCCCCGCACCGGCAGGGAGCGGATCATCTTCTCCGCCCCGGACAGGGCCCGATCGGCCCGCTGCAGCTGGCGCTCGACCCGCCCCCGCCCGGGGAACGACCACTCGGGCACGACGATGGGCTGGCCGTCGGCGTCGTAGAGCGGGTTCTCGGTGAAGTAGGACTGAACGAGGTTGACGAGGGTGCGGTAGTAGAGCGGGTTCTCGGCGCCGGAGGCGACCTGGTACACGCTGGCCCCGGACGGGTCGGGCCCGGCGGCGGCGGCCGCCAGGATGGCGGCGACCACCAGATCGACCGGTATGACGTCGACCACGCCCTCGGGGGCTCCGGGGAAGGCCTGAAGCAAGCCCCGGGCATAGGAGATGATCACCGGCTCGGCCATGCGGAAGCCGCGGATCCAACCGGGGCGGGGCTCGCTCAGGGCCGACTCGATGATCGAGGGCCGCACGATCGTCACCGGCACCGGTCCGCGGTTCTCGAGCAGGGCCCGCTCGCCGAGGGCCTTGGTGTAGGCGTAGGCGTCGGGCCAGCCGAGCGAGACGGCCCGGGCCCGGCCCGCCTCCACCAGCTGCTCGGACACCCACTCCTGGCGGTAGCGCTCGGCTCGGTCCGAAAGGAGCGGGGCCCCGGCCGCGCCGAGGTCGGCCCGGGCCTGCTTGTGGAACTTGGCCAGCCGGGCCGGGGTGCGGCTTTCCGCCTCGAGGTCGGCCCGCACCCGGCGGGCGGCGCTCACCTCGTCGCGCCAGGGGACCTCGGTGGCGAAGGGGGTGTCGGGCAGCAGCTTCTCGGGGGCGTCGCCCCGGCGACCGCCGGCGACGTAGGCGGTCGAGACCGCCACCAGATGCGGGGCGTGCCCGTCCTGGGCGGCCATGACCGCCGCCACCCGCGACGGCCCCAGCATGTTCACCTCGACGGCCGTGTCGAGCGGAGCGTCGAAGCTGACGGTGGCGGCGGAGTGGACGACGGTGCGGCAACCGGCCAGCACCTCTCGCCCCTCGTCGCTCAACCCGAGGCCGTCGGTGCCGACGTCGCCTTCGACCACGTGCAGGCGGCGGGCCACCTCGGCGTCGAAGCGGTCGCCGAGCTCGGCCCGCAGGCGGTCGAAGCAGTCGTTGCGGATGAGCTCTCGCCTGACCCGTTCGGCCGCCCCGGTCCGCCGGCCCGACCGGACCACGACCGCCACCTCACATTCGGGGACGGAGCGGAGGATGCGCTCCACCAGAGCGGTGCCGAGGAAGCCGGTGGCGCCGGTGACGCCGACGCGCCCGCCGGCCAGGGCCTCTCTGATCACCGCCTCTCTCTACCATCCGCCTGCCGGCGCGGTCGACCATGCCGACCGCGGTGGGGCCGGGGCAGGATGCCGGCCCTCAGCGTTTCCGACCGCCCTTGGCCGGCGGGCGCGGCGGGGTGTAACGCTTCGACGGCGGAGGCCGTCGAACCCCTCCGGGGCCGGTGTCGGCCGAGCGCTTGCGGCGGCTGAACCACCCGCCGGCTCGCTTCTCCGCGGGCGCCGGCCGGGGGCGCGCCGGCGCCGCCGCCCGCTCGGCGTCGCGCTGGGCCCGCATGGCCCGAGAGTTGCGGACCAGCAGCCAGGCGGCCAGGGCGAGGTAGGGGAAGGAGATGGCGGTGCTGCCCCACAGGAGGAAGCCGCCGACGACGGCGATCATCCCGGTGGCGAAGCGGTTGCCGGCCCGCGCCGCCCAGGCGAGGATGCCGGCGAAGACGAAGTCCCCCGCGGTGTAGACGGCGACGGCGGTGCCACTGGTGTGGCCGCGGTGGTGGCCGACCAGGAAGGCGGCGAGGAACCCGACTCCGGCGGCCACGCTGAGCACGGCGGCGGCCAGCGTCGCCAACCGCTCGTTTCGCTCCATGAGCCGCCCAGGCGACTTGCCCTTGGTGGCGCCGCGGTTGGCGCCAGCGCGGGAGTCGACCACGACCCAACCCTATCGGCCGTCGCCTGGCTTCCGTCCTCGGCCGGGTCAGCTGGGGTCGACCAGGACGCCGGGGTTCATCACCCCGGCGGGATCGAGGACGGACTTGGCCGCCTTCAGTGCCTCGGCGAACAACCGGGGCCGCTGCTGGTCGTACCAGGGCCGGTGATCGCGCCCGACGGCGTGATGGTGGGTGATGGTGCCGCCGTGGGAGAGGACCGCGTCCGCCGCCGCCGCCTTGATCTCGTCCCATTGGCTCACCTCGGATCCACGCCGGCCCGGCCCCATGACGCTGAAGTAGGGGGCGGGGCCGTCGGGGTAGACGTGGGTGAACCGGCAGGTGACGGTGCCGGCGCCGCACACCTCGCGCACGGCCTTCTCCACGGTCGAGATGACTCCGGCGTGGAGGTCATCGAATGCGTCCCACGTGCAGGCGGTCTCGAACGTCTCGACGATCATCGACATGGCCACCAGCGCGTCGCGGGAGTAGGGGGCCCGGATGAACGCGTTGCGCCACGCGCCCACGGCGCCCTGGCGGCCGGCCTCGGAGGACTCCTGGTCGGGCCCGCTGGTGCGCACCCCGTCGGGCACCTGGCCGCCGTGGGCGGCGCAGATCTCCACCGCCCGGGTCATGGGCCCATCGACCGGGTGGTCGGCGGACTCGAACCCGAGGACCAGGAGGTGGACGCCGCCGCCCGACCCGGCCGACAACGCCGCCTCGGCGTCGTCGAGCAGCCGGCAGTTGGCCGGTCGCAGCCCGGCCTGCACCACCTGGCGGGTGGCGGCGACGGCGTCGCCGTAGTCGGTGAAGCGCACCCCCGCCGAGGAGCGGTAGCGGGGACGGTCCTGCAGGCGCATCCACGCCTCGGTTATGACGCCGAGGGTTCCCTCCGAGCCCAGGGCCAGCCGGTCGGGGGAGGGCCCGGCGCCGGAGCCGGGCAGACGGCGCGACTCGAGGACTCCGGCCGGGGTGACCATGCGGATCGACTCGACGAAGTCGTCGATGTGGGTGTGGGCGGTGGCGTAGTGGCCGCCCGAGCGGGTCGCCAGCCAACCTCCGAGCGACGAGAACTCGAAGGACTGGGGGAAGTGGCGCAGGGTCAGGCCGTGGGGCCGCAGCTGCTCCTCCAGCGAGGGACCCAGCACTCCTCCTTGGATGCGGGCGGCCCGCGACACCCGGTCCACCTCGAGCACCCGGTCGAGGCGGCCTAGGTCGACACACACCACGCCGGCGTAGCGGTCGCCGGGGTCGCACTCGACCCCTCCCACCACCGAAGAGCCGCCGCCGTAGGGGACCACCGCCGCGCCGGCGCCGGTCGCCCAGTCCAGGACGGACACCAGCTCGGCCTCGTCGGCCGGAAAGGCCACCACGTCGGGCGGGTGGTCCATCTGGCCCCGGAAGCCCCGCACCACGTCGCGGAACGACTTGCCGTAGCTGTGCGACGCCCGCTCGTACACCCCCGACGAGCAGTAGCGGGAGATCGATTCCGGGGGCTCCACCCGGGGGCGGGGCAGGTCGAGATCCTCGAGGCGGGCGGGCTCGGCCACGGCCAGCTCGGCCAGCCCGAAGCGGGCGGCCAGCCCGGCGGCGATCGCTTCCTTCTGGCGACGGTCGGGGCCTTCGCCCTCCCAGCCCCAGCCCCACCAAGAACGGCGCCTGTCGGGCACCGAGGGAGACTACCGGGCTACCGGTTCGAACCTGCCGGGTCTTCGCCTCCCCCGGACGCAGCCAAAAGGACGAGGCGGGTGCCGAGATTGTCGTCGGGTTCGATGACCCACTGGTCCCCGGCGGTGGGCTTGGCCCCGGGGATGCCGGCGGGGTCGGGGCCCCGGAACGCCAAGTGGTGGAACCGCCCGGGGCGCCCACCGAGCCAGTCGCCCACCGGCCCCTCGCCGTTGGGGGCGAGCAGCCGGACCCGGCCTCCCCCCGGCCAGTCGAGGTCGACCCAGCGGGCGTCCCCGGCCTCGCCCCGTCCCGCCTCGGCCCCGCCGAGCACGTCGGCGAACAGCCGCAGGCCGATGTCGAGGGATGCGACGGAGTGGGCGGCGTGGACGAGCGTCGCCGGTCCGGAAGGGCGCGGCGGTGGCAGCGAGGCCGGCGGGTCCGACCACCACCCGCCTTCGCCCGAGGACTGGGCCAGCTGCACCACCACCCCGGGCACCTCCCGCGGATGGAGGAACGCCTCCATCCACCCCGGGTCGGCCAGGTTCACCCCCACCGGAGTGAACCCGGCCCGCTCCACCTCGGCGAGGGCCGCCTCGATATCGGGCACCTTGAAGGTGAGGTGGTGGGGCCCCGGGCCGTTGCGGTCCAGGAAGCGGCGTAGGAAGTCGTTCTCGGCCACCCGGTGGGGCTCGAGGGTCTCCACCTTCATCCCGTTGGCGTAAAGCAGCTGGGCCGAGTCGAAGCCGGGGCTGTCGCCGGCGCCGTGCCAGCGCCCGCCCAGGTCGCCGGCGTACCGGGGCCAGAGGTGGTCCTGGCGCTCGGCGGCCAGCGCCACGTGGTCGAGGTCGGCGACGATCACCCGCCGATCGTGGTCGTGACGCCTCGGGCCTGTCGAGCCGGGCTGACGGCCGTAGGCTCGGCCGCCATGGACTTCCGGCGCGAATCAGTCGGCGCCCTCGCCGAGCGGGTGAGGCGGGCGGAGGTGTCGGCCCGCGAGCTGGTGCAGGCATCGCTGGACCGGATCGAGGCGCTCGACGGTCGGATCAACGCCTTCGTGGCGGTGGACGGCGAGCGGGCCCTGGCGTCGGCCCGGGCCGTCGACGAGCGCATCGCCCGCGGCGAGGACGTGGGCGAGCTGGCCGGCCTGCCCATCGGCGTGAAGGACCTCGAGGACGCCGCCGGCTTCCCCACCACCCTCGGATCGCACCTGTTCGCCGACCGTGGTCCGGTGCCGGCCGACTCGGCCCTGGTGGCGAGGCTGCGGGCCGCCGGGTGCGTCGTCGTCGGCAAGACCAACACGCCCGAGTTGGGATGGAAGGCCGACACCGAGAACTCGCTGTTCGGCGCCACCCGCAACCCCTGGAGCCCCGAGCACAGCCCCGGTGGCTCCTCGGGTGGCAGCGCGGCGGCGGTGGCCTCCGGCATGGTGCCGCTGGCGACCGGGTCCGACGGCGGCGGGTCCATCCGCATCCCGGCGTCGGCCTGTGGGCTGTCGGGCTTCAAGCCGTCGCTCGGCCGGGTGCCGACCGGAGGCTCCAAGGCGCCGGACTGGCACCACCTGTCGACCAGGGGCGTGATGGCCCGCACGGTGGCGGACACCGCCCTGGTGCTGGACTCGGTAATCGGACCCGACCCGACGGACCTGCGCTCGCTGCCGATGCCGGAGCCGTCGTGGGCGGGGGCGGTGGAAGAGCCTCACGTGCCGGTCCGCATCGCCTGGGCGCCGACGCTCGGCTACGCCCCCCTCGACGATGAGGTCCGTTCCGTGTGCGAGCGAGCGGTCCGGGTGCTCGAGGACCTCGGCGCCGAGGTGGTCGAGGTGGATCCGGTGTTCGGCGAGGACCCCATCTCGGCCTGGCTGACCTTGACCACCACCTACAACCTGCGCAGCCTCGAGCCGTTCCGGGGAACCGAGATGTGGTCTCAGATGGACCCGGCCCTGCGCTCGCAGGTGGAGGCGGCCGCCGAGCGGCGGGCCACCGACCTGGTGGTGGCCGAGGACCAGTGTCATCTGCTCAACCTCCGTCTGGTGGACCTGTTCCGCCAGGCCCGGCTCCTCGTGACCCCCACCTGCGCGGCGCCGCCCCCGCTCAGCGGGCAGTTCGGGGTGATCAACGGGTCCAGCGACCCCAACTGGGTCCGCTACACCTATCCCTTCAACATGACGCGGTCGCCGGCCGCCTCCGTCTGTGCCGGCTTCACCGCCTCGGGCCTGCCCGTCGGGATCCAGCTGGTCGGTCCCCAGCACGGCGACCTCGTCGTGTTGCGGGCGGCGGCCGCCCTTGAGGAGGCGCTGGAGCTCGAGGCGGTCGCCCCGCTCGACGCCTGAGCAGCGGCGGCCCCGGCGGCCGCCGCGGCCGCGGCGGCTACGCTGGCCCGGCTCGGGCGTATGGCTCAGTCTGGCAGAGCGCCTCGTTCACACCGAGGAGGTCGCTGGTTCAAGTCCAGCTACGCCCACCGCCGGCTCGACGCCACGGATCGCCGGCCGCGAGTAGGCGATCCACGGTCGGGTAAGCAAGGAGCATGCCCCGGCTGCGTCGCGTCGACTGCTCCATGCCGGGCATCCGCCGGCGGCGGGCCGGGCGGGGCTTTTACTACGTGGGCCCTGACGGGGACCGGCTGACCGACGGCGAGGTGATCGACCGCATCCGGGCCCTGGTGATCCCCCCGGCCTGGGAGGACGTGTGGATCTGCCCGCTGCCCCACGGCCACCTGCAGGCGGTGGGAACCGACGCCCGGGGCCGTCGGCAGTACCTGTACCACGAGGCGTGGCGTCGCCGCCGCGACCGCGAGAAGTTCGACCACATGCTCGACTTCGCCCGGACGCTGCCCGACCTGCGCCGTCACTGCGCCGCCGCCCTCGCCGGTGACGAGCTCGACCCGCCCCGGGTGCTGGCCTGCGCCGTGCGCCTGCTGGACCTCGGGTTCTTCCGCATAGGGAGCGAGGGCTACGTGGAGGAGAACGAGACCTACGGCCTGGCCAGTCTCGAGAAGCGCCACGCCCGCGTGGACGGCGACACGGTCACCTTCGACTACACGGCCAAGTTCGGCAAACGCCGGCTGCAGACCCTGGTCGACCCCGAGGTCGCCGAGGTCGTCTCCGCCCTCACGGCCCGCCGGGCCGGCGGTCAGCGGCTGCTGGCCGCACGGGTCGGAGGCCGATGGCGGCCGGTCGGCTCGGCCGACATCAACACCCACATCAAGGCGGTCACCGGTGGCGACTTCTCCGCCAAGGACTTCCGCACCTGGAACGCGACCGTGCTCGCCGCCGTGGCCCTGGCCGTCTCCACCCCCGCCCGCTCCGCCACCGCCCGCAAGCGGGCGGTCAGCCGGGCCATGAAGGAGGTGGCCCACTACCTCGGCAACACGCCGGCGGTGGCCCGGGCTTCATATGTCGACCCGAGGGTCGTGGACCTCTACCTTCATGACGTGACCATCCAGCCGAGCCTGCACCGACTGGGCGAGGGCGCCTCCTTCGGGCAGCTGAGCACCCAGGGGGCGATCGAACGTGCGGTCATCGACATGCTGGCCGACGCCGACGTGAGCGACTCGCGTGTCGCGGCCTGACCCGGCGCCAGGCGGGAGGAGCGGAGAGTGAAAGAGCTCGTCTACAACCGGCTGCTGCTGCCGGCCATCGAACGCTGGCCGGACAAAGTGGGGTTCCACGACGGCGACCGCCACCTCACCTTCGCCGAGCACGGCGACCGGGTCCTGCGCCTCGGCGACGCCCTTCGGCGCGAGCTCGGGGTGCGACCCGGAGACCGGTTCGCGGTGATGGCGGCCAACTGCCAGCAGTACCTCGAGCTTTACCACGCCGGCTATCTGGGATCCGGCGTCGTCAACCCGCTGAACCTCCGCCTGGCCGGCAAGGAGCTGCAGTTCATCCTGGCCGACTCGGGCACCGAGGTGGCCTTCGTCGACGCCATGTTCGCCGACCACTTCCACCGGTCCATCCACGAGGTGCGCGCCGACCTGCCCCTACGCCACGTGGTTCTCATCGGTGACGGCGACGCCCCCCACGACGTGCGCTACGAGGACCTGATCGCCTCCGGACATCCGGTCGTACCCGAGGAGCCGGAGGAGGAGGACCCCGTCATCCTGATGTACACGGGGGGCACCACCGGGTTGCCCAAGGGGGTGTTGCTCGACCAGCGAGCCGAGATGCTGAACCTCTACCACATCGCCAGCTCGGTGGGCTTCAGCGAGCACCGCGTCTACCTGCACCAGACTCCCATGTTCCACGCCGCGTCGATGGGGGCGGTCCTGGGCATTCCGGCCGCCGGCGCCACGTCGGTGTTCGTGCCCCTGTTCGAGCCCGCCGCCGTCATGGAGGCGATCGAGACCTACTCGGTGGACTGGACGGTGATGGTGCCGACCATGATCGCCATGGTCATGGCCCACCCTGAGTTCCGTGCCGAGCGGATGGCCAGCCTGCGCGAGCTGGTCTACGGGGCTTCGCCCATGCCCGCCGCCCTGCTCGACCGGCTGCTGTCGACCTTCCCGGAGATGAACATCTGGCAGGGGTACGGCATGACCGAGTCGTCGTCGGTTCTCACCTTCCTCACCCCCGAGGACCATCGCGGTGGCGGACAGAAGCTGCGGTCGGCCGGCCGACCCGCCATGGGGGTGGTGCTCTCGATCCAGAACCAGGACGGCGAGATCCTGGGCTCCGGCAAGGAGGGCGAGGTCTGCGCTCGGGCCGGCAACTTCATGCAGCGATACTGGAACCGCCAGCAGGAGACGGCCGACGCCTTCCGGGGCGGCTGGTACCACACCGGCGACGCCGGCCACATGGACGAGGCCGGCTATCTGTACCTGGTGGACCGGGTGAAGGACATGATCGTGTCCGGGGGGGAGAACGTGTACTCCATCGAGGTGGAGAACGCCATCTCCACCCACCCGGCGGTGGACCAGGTGGCGGTGATCGGCATCCCCCATGACATCTGGGGCGAGCAGGTCCACGCCATCGTGGTGCTCAAGCCGGGGATGAGCGCCACGGCTGAGGAGATCCAGGAGCATGCCCGGGCGAGCATCGCCGGCTACAAGGTGCCCAAGTCGGTCGAGTTCCGCACCGAGCCCCTGCCCCTGTCGGGGGCGATGAAGCCGCTCAAGCGCGAGTTGCGCCGTCCCTACTGGGAGAAGGAGGCGGGGGCGTAGCCCGCCGACCCGCTCCGACGCTGCGGTTACCCTTCGTCCGATGAGCTGGGCCCCGGAGAGGTTGGACCTGGCCCAGACGTCGGTCTTCCTCGACTTCGACGGCACCATCACCGTCGCTGACACGGGCGTGCATCTCCTCGACCGACTGGCGCCGCCCGGCTGGAGGTCGGTCGGCCAGGGTTACGCCGAGGGGACCATGGGCTCTCGAGAGTGCCAGACCCGCGAGTGGGCGCTGCTGTCCCACGACGAGGACCTGCTGCGCTCGGTGGCCCGCGAGGTTCCCCTCGACCCCGGCTTCGTCCCCCTGGTCGAGTTCCTGCGCCAGCGGGAGGCCGAGGTCACCGTGGTGTCCGACGGGTTCGGCTTTCGGGCGGCGGAGGTGTGCGCCGAGGTCGGGGTGGACCTTCTCACCAACGAGGTGGACTGGGGCCGCGGCGAGCTGGGCTACCCGAACGCCGACCGCTGCTGCCCGTGCGCCAGCTGCGGCACGTGCAAGCAGGCGCCGATCCGCGACGCCCGCCGGCGGGGCCGGGCCACTGTGTTCGTCGGGGACGGCATCAGCGACTGCAAAGCGGCCCTGCTGGCCGACGTCCTCTTCGCCAAGGCGGCGTTGGCCGACTGGTGCGACGACGTGGGCGTGGATTACCGACCCTTCTCGGGGCTGGCCGACGTCATCTCCGGGCTGGGGCGCCTCGGCGCCTGAGCGGGTCCCCGCACGGCCCCGGCGGCCGGGCCATTCTGGGCAGCCGTGAGGACGTTGGACCGCCGCCACCGCATCGACTGGGGCCGTCCCCCCCGCCGCCGCCGGCGCTCGCTGCGGGCGGTGGCGGTGGTGGTCGTCGTCATGGCCGTCCTGGTTGCGGTGGGCGCCGTCGTCCAGCTGCTCCGGGTGGTGCCGCCGCCCTCCTTCGCCACCACCCTGCCGGCCAGCTTCCGGATCCCCGGGCCTCCACCCCCGCTGCCATGGCCGTCCACCGGCCAGGCGACCATCGGGGTGGTCGGACTGGGCAGCTTCGGCTCGGTCGGCGGCGACCGGCCGGTGCCGATCGCCAGCATCACCAAGATGATGACCGCGTACCTCATCCTGCGCGACCATCCGGTGCCCGACGGGGCCGAAGGGCCGCCGATCACCATGACCCAGGCCGACGTGGACGACTGGCGGGTAGGGGTGGCCCAGGGCCAGTCGGTGGTCAAGGTGGCCGCCGGCGAGGCGCTGAGCGAGCGCCAGGCCCTCGAGGCGATCCTCGTGGCGTCGGCCAACAACGTGGCCGCCGCCCTCGCCCGTTGGGACGCCGGCAGCGAGGCGGCGTTCGTGGCCAAGATGAACGCCCAGGCCGCGGAGCTCGGCATGACCCACACCCACTACGCCGACGCCATCGGGCTCGACGCCGGGTCGGTCAGCACCGCCACCGACCTCGTCGTCCTGGCCGAGCGGACCATGGCCATTCCGACCTTCGCCGGCATCGTGGCGGAGCCTCAGGCCGACCTGCCCGTGGCCGGCACCGTCTACAACTACGACTATCTGGTGGGCCACGACGGCTTCGTGGGCATCAAGACCGGGTCGACCAGCGACGCCGGCGGCTGCTTCGTGTTCGCCGTGCGCCGACCCATCCTCGGCGAGCCCCGCCTGATCCTCGGCGCGGTGTTGAGCCAACGGGGCCGCAGCGAGCTGGCGGCGGTGCTGAAGGCCAGTCAGACGCTGGCCGACGCCGCCGCAGGGGCGGTGGGAAGGGTGCTGGCCCTGCCGGCGGGCCAGGTGGTCGGCCGCATCGACAGCGCCTGGTCGAGCCCGGTGAAGGTCGTCACCAGCGGTCCGGCCACCTTCGTCGGCTGGCCGGGGATGGTCGTGACGGCTCGGGTGCGGGCCGCCCGGCTCGGGCACAACGTGCCCGCCGGCTCCTCAGTGGCGACAGTGAGCCTGACCGCCGGAACCACGACCGTGCAGCTCCCCGCCCGGGCGGCGGTGTCGCTGAAGCCGCCGCCGGCCTCGTGGCGGCTCCGGCACGGCTGAGCCGGCTCAGCCCTTCGCCAGCCGGCGGGCGGCGTCGGCGATGTGGCCGGCGTCGATGCCCGCCGCCCCCAGCAACTCGGCGGGCTTGCCCGAGGTGGGCATCTCGGTGACCGCCAGCTTGTGGACCCGCAGGGTGAGCCCGAGAGGGGCCAGGGCGGCGATCACGGCGTCCCCCAGGCCTCCCTCGGCCCAGTGGTCCTCGACCGTCACCACCCGCCCTTCGGTGATCCGAGCGGCGTCGGCCAGGGTGGCGGCGTCGATCGGCTTCACCGAGTAGGCGTCGATGACCCGAGCGGAGATCCCCTCCTGCGCCAGGGTGTCGGCCGCCGAGAGGGCCTCGTGCAGGGTGATGCCGGCGGCCACGATGGTGACCCGGTCGGCGTCCGAGGAGCGCACCACCTTCGAGCCCCCGACGGCGAACGACTCGTCGGGCCCGTAGATGACCGCGGTGTTGCCCCGCGTGGTCCGCAGGTAGGAGATGCCGGGCAGGTCGGCCATGGCCGCCACCAACCGGGCCGTCTGGTTGGCGTCGCACGGGTACAGCACCGTGCTGCCCTCGACCGCCCGGAACGAGGCCAGGTCCTCGAGGCCCATCTGCGACGGGCCGTCCTCACCGATGGACACGCCGGCGTGAGAGCCGCACAGCCGCACGGCGGCCCGGCTGACCGCCCCCATGCGGATGAAGTCGTAGGCCCGGGTGAAGAAGGCGGCGAAGGTCGACGCGAACGGCACCCAGCCCCGCACCTGCATGCCCACGGCGGCGGCGACCATCTGCTGCTCGGCGATGAACATCTCGAAGTACCGGTCGGGGTGGGCCTCGCCGAAGATCTCCGAATACGTCGAATTGCCCACCTCGCCGTCGAGGGCGACCACGTCACCCCGGATGTTTCCGAGGGCGGCCAGCGCCTCGCCGTAGGCCTTGCGGGTGGCCACGCTCGAACCCACCTCGTAGGAGGGCAGCTCGCCCCCGCCAGTGGCGAACTGGTGGGGCTTGCCGTTGGCGGCCGGCACGTTCACCCGGATCTCGAGGTTGCGCTCCCCACCCAGCTCGGCGATGGCCTCCTCGGGATGGTCGAGAGGCTTGCCGTGGGCGCCGTTGACGTTCTCGACCGCCTTGACGCCTTTGCCCTTGACCGTCCGGGCGACGACGACCGTGGGCCGTCCGGTCACCGACACCGCCTCGGTGTAGGCCCGGTCGACCTCGGCCACGTCGTGGCCGTCGATCTCGATGGTGTGCCAGCCGTAGGCCTGGGCCCGGCGGGCGTAGCTGTCGAGGTCCCAGCCGTGCATGGTCTCGCCCCGCTGGCCGAGGCGGTTGACGTCGATCACCGCCGTCAGGTTGTCGAGCTCCTCGTGGGCGGCGTGCTCGAAACCCTCCCAGATGGAGCCTTCGGCCATCTCGCTGTCCCCGCACAGCACCCACACCCGGTAGCCCAGTTGGTCGAGGCGCTTGCCGGCCAGGGCCACGCCGACGCCGACGGGAAGACCGAAGCCCAGCGACCCGGTGGCCACGTCGACCCAGGGCAGGATGGGCGTCGGGTGCCCTTCGATGCGGCTGCCGAACTTGCGGAAGCTGAGGAGCTCCTCGTCGCTGATGGCGCCGGCCGCCTTGTACATCGAGTACAGCAGCGGGGAGGCGTGGCCCTTGGAGAAGATCAGGTGGTCGTTGGCCGGGTTGTCGGGGTCGGAGAAGTCGTAGCGCAGGTGCTTGGCCAACAGCACCGCCATCAGCTCGGCCGCCGACATCGACGACGTGGGGTGCCCCGACCCGGCGGCGGCGCTGGCCCGCACCGAGTCGACCCGCAGCTGCTGGGCGAGCTCGTGCCACAGTTCGTGGTCGTTCAAGTCGGCCTCCTCCTGGGCGCGGCTGCCCCCACCTTCAATAGCTTCCCGACGGGCCCTTCCCTATCACGTCGCCCCCGTCTCCACCGGCCACTACCGGTCACGCCACCCACACCTGGTGCGACGGAGCCGGGTCACCGTGCCCGGAGGTGCGGGTGAGCAGGCAGCGCTCCAGGCGGAACTCGAACAGGACGTCGGTGTGGGCCGGGGCGGGGACGGCCAGCGCCTCACGTTCGGCGACGAACTGGTCCGACAGGGCTCGTCGCAGCTCGGGCGCGGTCACCGCCGTCGCCCGGCCGGAGACGTAGAAGGCGTCCTCGTTGTCGGGCATCGGAAACGAGTGCAGGACGTAACGGCCGTCGCGGATCAGATCGCGCTGTTTCGGCGACGGGATGATGAAGGCGTACATCCCGTCGGCGGTGAGCAGCGGGCACATCGGGTGGACCCGGGGCCCACCGTCGGGTCGCACGGTGCCGAGGAAGGCGAGACCCACGCCCACCTGGTAGAGCAGCTGGCGGCCGGCGCCGGCCAGTTGGGGGCGGACCTCGGCGAACCTTCCCCAGCTGATCACCCAGTGACGATCGTCCCGGATCGAGCTGGTGTCAATCGGAGAGGTGGTGGCCACCGCCCGGGGTCCGAGGCGATACCGTTTCCGGACCTAGCGGGAGGGCGGGACGCGTTGGACATCGAGGAGTTCTACTCGGCAGACGAGCGGCGGCGCTCGTCGGAGGAGATCGAGTTCGGCCGCGACTGGAAGGACGGGTCGGGCGTCCGCTACGAGCTGTCGTGGGTGGTCGACACCGGCGAGCTGTACGTGATGCGCGAGCCCCGTCCGGGGTTGGTCGAGGACCCGTTCGGGGACCTGTTCGGCGCCAACCTGCCAACCGAGGCGGTGACGGTGGGGGTGCTCGGCGTGGTCCCGACCCGCGAGGAGCTGGACCGGGTGCTGGCCGGGTGGCAGCAGGCGATGGACCGTCCCGACGGCGTGTCCTGGGTGGTCGACCGGCTCCACGCCGAAGGGGTGCGGACCCGGGGCTGACGGGGTTTCGGCCCTAGCGGTGCCGGGGCACGGAGTGGTCCCAGTCGCCGAGCAGGGCCCGCACGGCGGTGACGAAGGCGAGGGGCTGGTCGAGCATGAGATGGTGGCGGGCCTGGGGGATCGAGATGACCGGCGCCCGCCGGTGCAGCAGCTCGTACATGTAGTCGGCCGTCTCCGGCGGGTTCACCTGGCTCAGCTCGCCCCGCACCAGCGCCACCCGGCAGGCGACATCCGACAGGTAGGCGCTCATGGGCCGTTCGAGGTGGCGGCCGAACAGGTTCGGGTCGAACTTCCACGTCCACCCGCCTTCGACCTGGCGGACGGAGTGGACGGCGATGTGGCGCAGGATGAAGTCGTTCTCGCAAGGCTGGGGTGGCACCAGCTTGAACCGCGACAGCACCGTCTGGCGGTCGGGGTACACCCGCCGATTCTGGAAGTGGTGGCCGCGGTGGCCTTCCTGGGACTCGGGATCCGGGCGGCGGATGCCCGAGTCGGCGATGATCGCCCCCGCCAGCTCGTCTCCGTGCCGGGCGGCCGCCACCACCGTCACCAGCCCCCCGAGGCTGTGGCCTACGACCACCGGAGGCCCGGCACAGCCGGCGTCACCGGCCACCGCCATCAGCTCCTCGGCCCACAGCTCCTGGGAGTACGAGCCCCGGTGGCCGCTGTCGCCATGGCCGCTGAGGTCGGGGGCGACCACGAACCACTCCGCCGCGAACATCGGCGCCAGGTAGCTCCACCAGTGGGCGTGGGCGGCCCCGCCGTGCACCAGCATCAGCGGGGGACGGTCGGGCTTGCCCCACGTGAGGAAGTGGATGGGCGCCCCTTCGACCAGCACCTCGCCCTCCTCGTAGGGGACGGCCAGGGCGTCGCTGAACCAGGCGGGGTCTTCGGCGGCCACGACGCGAAGGTTACGGCAGATGCTCAGACGACCCGCCGGTGCTGCATGTAGCGGAACACCGCCATGCCCGGCAGGATCGGCAACCAGAAGGTGAGGAGCCGGAAGGTGAGGACGGCGGCGACCGAGGGCTCCGAGGCCACGCCGATGCCGGTGAGCCCGGCCACCAGGGCGGCCTCCACCGCGCCCAGGTTGCCGGGTGTCGGGGCGGCCGAGGCGATGGCGGCGCCCCCGACGTAGACGGCGATGACCGTGGGCACTGAGAAGTGGTGGGAGAAGGCGGCCAGGCTGGCCACCAGGGCGAAGGCGTTGCCCATGGTGACCCCGGCCGAGCCGCCGAACAGGGCGAGGGCCCGGATCGGGTGGCGCAGCACACCTACCAGGTCGCGGGTCACCCGCCATCCGGGCCGCAGCACCCGTCTCCGCCCGATCGGCGAGCCGAGGAAGATGCCGGCCCCCACGAGCACGCCGACCACGGCTACGAGGACGGGCCAGCCGGTCGGAAGCTTCACCTTGCCGATGAAGCCGCTGGCCCCGAGGACGGCGGCGGCGATGAAGAAGCCGGTGGCGTGCACGACGACCCCGGCGGCCTGGTTGAGGGCGATCGACCCGACCGCTTCGGCGCGGGGCGTGCCGAGCCGTTCGAGGTAGATCATGTTGAGGCCCATGCCGCCCAAGCCGCCGGGGGTGAGGCGGCTGGTGAACGCCGACGCCACCTGGATGGCCGTGGTCTTCCCCAGCGGAATGGCCCGGCGCACCGCCCCGTAATAGGACGCCGCCGCCATCGGGAAGGTGATGGCCCCGGCGACGAAGGCGGCCGTCAGCCACCAGTAGTTGGCGTGGCGCACCGCCTTGAGCAGCTCGGGGACCGTCCCGATCTGGGGCAAGAGGAGGTAGACGGCGCCCCCGCCCACGGCGAGGGTGAGCACGGTGGAGGCCCGGATACGGGGCCGGAAGGAGGGTCGGGTCTCGCCGATGCGGTCGGCGAGCTCGCCCGACAGGTCGGCCAGGAGCGGCCGGTCGCCCCCGAGCTGCTGCCGGATCCGGGCCGGCAGGGCCAGCGGTTGGAGATAGGTGACGGCCGCCCGCAGCCTCCGCTCCGGCACCACCCGGATGGCTGAGGACACGGCTCTTTCGATGCCGACCACCGACGTCATCGAGACGAGCATCTCGGCCACGTCCTGGGCGATGCGGGTGTCGCTCGCTCCACCCCGGGCAAAGGTGAAGTCGAGGATCCAGGGGTCGTTCTTGTCGTCGACGAGCACGTTCTCGGCTCGCAGGTCGTGGTGGGCGATGCGGGCCGAGCCGAGGATGGTGATCTGGCGCCAGATCTCGTCGAGCAGGTCGTCGTCGAAGTCGGCGGCGGTCATCTGGTGCATGCGCCGCCCGGGGATCTTCTGGCGCACCAGGAGAGCGGGGCCGTGGCCCAGCTGGCCGGCCAGCATGACCTGGGGGGTGCGCACCCCCCTGCGCTCGGCCATGAGAGTCACCAGCGCCTCGTGGTCGACCTCGTGGCTGGGGGAGGACAGGCCGGGCTCGTCCTCGACCTCGAGGGACGCCAGCAACCTCCTCGCCTTGTAGAGCGGACCGGCCCGCCGCTGGCCCCGCCTGACCACCTCGATCAGCAAGCAGTCACCGCCGTTGGTGGCCGCCTCGAAGTGCATGGGGCCGAACGGTCGACTCCTCACCTGGGTGACCGAGCGCAGCTCGAGCCCGGCGGAGCGCAGCCGGCGGGCGACCACCTCCGCCGACGTGGCCCGGCCAGGAGCGCCCCAGACCAGATGGAGCAGGGTGCCGAGCCCCCAGCCGATGAACGCGCCGGCGAGCACGTCGAGGGGCAGGTGGTGCCCGGTGAAGTCCTCAGTCGCCGCCACCAGGGCGATCAGGGCCGGAAGGAGGCGACGCAGCGAGCGCGGCAGGTAGGGGCTGGCGACGGTCGCCATCGCCGTCGCCACCGCCATGCGGACCGACGGGAAGGTGGCGTGCAAGAACAGCTGTGACGGCGCCCCCGGGCCGCCGTGAGGGAGGGCGATCGTGCGCACCGGGGCGAAGACCCGCACCAGCGTCGCCGTAACCCACCCGAGCGTTCCGCCGAGGATCAGCTTGGCCCCCGCCCGCACCTGGCGGAGGAACAGGGCGAGACCGGCCGCCACTGCGATAGCGGCGACCGAGCCCAGCTGGTTGAGGCCCCGCGACAGAGGCAGGGTCCACGAGGGCAGCCGGGCGATGTCGCGGTAGATGCCGGCCTCGATGGGGTCGACCTGGTGCAGCCGGGCAATGAGGAACGACACGCCCACCACAACCGCCGACAGGGCCAGGCGGGCGAGGTCACGGGGATGACGCCCGGTGGCCTTCAGCTCCGCCTGTTCTCTCATCGTCCCGTCTGCCGTCCGTGCGTGTCGGCCTGGCGCCGCCGTTGCCGTGGCACCCTACGCCCCCGGGCCACGCCGCTCTCCGTCGGGCTGCCCTCACCTGGTGCTGGGTAACCTGGCCCTGTGGTTCCGCCCCGACCGCAGCTGACCGAGGCGCAGCTGGCTGCGTGGCGGGCGTTCGTGCGGGCCCAGGCTCTGGTCCTCGAGGTGCTGGCGAGAGAGCTCGAGGAGGAGCGGGGAATGCCGCTGCCCTTCTACGACGTGCTCGTGCACCTGTCCGAGGCCCCCGAGGGACGGCTGCGCATGCGCGAGCTCGCCGGCGCCGTCCTCCTTTCGCGCTCGGGGCTCACCCGTCTCGTCGACCGCATGGAGCAGGCCGGCTACGTGACCCGCGAGGCGTGCCCGTCCGACCGCCGGGGGTCCTACGCCACCATCACCGAAGCAGGACTCCGGGCCCTGGCCGACGCCTGGCCGGTGCACGCCCGGGGAGTGCTCGAGCACTTCGCCGGCCCCCTCGACGAGCCGGAGCTCGCCGTGCTGCGGGACGCCCTCGGGCGCATAGCCGACACGGTGGCCAGCCGGGGATGTGGTCCCTGCGACGAGGACGAGGCGCTCACCGTCGCCGGCGGCGTTCCTCCATCCGTCGCTGGATGATCTCGCGTCGCTTCTGCAGCTCGCGGTAGGTGAGGGACTCGACGTCGGGCGTCAGCCCGAAGGAGGCCTTGAACCCTTCGAGGTCGATCTCCACCCCACGGGGGTCGATGCCGACGTCGTGGAGGATGCGATCCCCGTGGCGGGTGGCGAAGTAGGTGGCGATGTGGGTGATCTCGTCGAAGATGTTGACGTCGGGCGCCAGCACGGCCAGGGCGTTGTCGAGGAACAGCATGTCCTTCACGAAGAGCATGAGCTCCTTGGGCATGCGGGCCCCGTAGCTGAGCAGCGCCTTGGTCAGCTCGCGGATCTCGGCGGTGAGCTCGTCCGCCGACATCTGGGTCGGGTCCTTCGGCGGGCGGTCGAGGCCCAGGTCGCGGATCACCGCGTCGATGTCGCAGTCAACCGGTAGCGCCCCCAGGTCGCGCAGGGCGGCGATCTGCGTGCGGACGTCGTTGGCGGTGCCGCCCATGAGCAGACGCAGGAAGGCCAGGCGGCGGGTCTCGTCGAGCCGCCCGGTGATGCCGTAGTCGAGCAGGGCCACCCGGCCGTCGGGCTGCACGAACAGGTTCCCGCCGTGAAGGTCGCCGTGGAAGACGCCGAACAGCATCGCCCCCTCCAGGAAGGCGACCATGCCGGCCCGGACGACCGCCGAGGTGTCGATGCCCGCCGCCTTCATGCCGGCGACGTCGTCGAAGCCGAACCCGTCCAGCCGTTCCATGACGAGGACCCGGCGGGTGACCAGCTCCGGGTGGGGCCGGGGCACCACCAGCGAGCGCTGCTCGGTCTCGGCCAGGATGCGGGCCACGTCCAGCATGTTCTGGGCCTCGAGGCGAAAGTCGAGCTCCTCGACGATCGTCTCGGCGAATAGCTCGACCAGGGCCGGCGGGTTGGCCAGGGCGGTCACCGGTATGCGGCCGACCAGGGCGGGGGCGATCCAGCTCATGGCCTCCAGGTCGCGCCGGACCAGGGTGGACACGGTGGGCCGCTGGACCTTGACCACGATGTCGCGTCCGCCGCCCACGGCCACGTCGGACCGCAACCTGGCCGCGTGCACCTGGGCGATCGAGGCGGCGGCGATCGGCGTGCGGGCGAAGTCCGAGAACACCGACTCGAGCGGCTTGCCCAGATCCTCCTCCACGATGCGGCGCACGGTCTGGAAGGACTCGGCCGGCACCCGGTCGCGCAGGAGCTTGAACTCCGACACCAGCTCCTCGGGAAAGATGCCCTCCCCTGAGGAGAGGATCTGGCCCAGCTTGATGTAGGTCGGGCCCAGATGGGTGAAGGCGCTACGCAGCCGGCGCGACACGCCGGCCCGTGACTCGGTGCGCGACCGGCGACGCTCGAGCAGGTACCAGGCGCCCAGGGCGACGCCGAGGCGGGCGCCCACCGTCACCACCCGGCCGCCCGGCGGCAGGAGCCTGCGGCGCAGCAGCTGCGGAACCTCTCGGCGGGTGCGGGCCCGCAGCTCGTCGATGCCCCGGCGCCACACCATGGCGTCGAGATCGACATCCCAGGGGCCCGAGTCGGTGAAGGCGCCGATGGACAGGTCGCCGGCGGCGGCGTCCTCCGGTGCCTCGCTCACGCAGGCGACGGTAGGCGGGTCGGTGGGCCAGCGCCAGGTGCGGAGGACCGTCCCCATCGCTCATTCCCGGCGCACCCCTGGTGTCCTAGTCGGCAGGCGCCGGCGGGAGGGAGTGGCTACGGTCCCCGCCGTGAGCCAGCTCAGCCCCGGTGACAAGGCCCCCGCCTTCAAGTTGTTGGACCAGAGCGGAGCGCCCTTTGGCCTGGGCGACTCCCTGAAGGGCGCCAAGAGCCCGCACCTCATCTACTTCTATCCAAAGGCGGACACCCCCGGGTGCACCACCCAGGCCTGCGGGTTGCGCGACGTGGCCGGCGACGTGGGGGACGTGGTGATTGTCGGCATCAGCCCCGACGCGCCGGATAAGCAGGCGAAGTTCGACGCCAAGTACGGCCTCGGCTTCCCGCTGTTGTCCGATGTCGACCACCAGGTGGCCGAGGCGTACGGGGTGTGGGGGGAGCGCAGCCTCTACGGGCGCAAGTACATGGGCATCATCCGTAGCGCCTTCCTGATCGACGCCAAGGGCAAGATCGCCGAGGCCTGGTACAAGATCAGCCCCAAGGACACGCCGGCCCGCCTGGTCAAGTGGGTGAGTGAGAACGCCTGATGGCGGACATCCCCCGGCCCCAGCACGTCCTGCCCCACCGACCCCCGTTCCTGCTGCTGGACGAGGTGACCGAGGTCGACCCCGGTGTGTCTGCCAAGGGGCGGTGGAGGATCACGGGGGACGAGGACTTCCTCGCCGGGCACTTCCCGGGGCGGCCGACCCTGCCGGGGGTGTTGATGGTCGAGTCCATCGCCCAGCTGGGGGCGGTCGCCGTTCTCCTCGACCCCCGTTACGCCGGCAAGCTGCCCCTGTTCGGCGGCATCGACTCCGCCCGGTTCCGCCGCCAGGTCGTCCCCGGGGACGTGCTCGACCTGGAGGTGGAGATGGGGCGCCTGTCGGCCCGGGCCGGCAAGGGGAGGGGCCGGGCCTCGGTGGGGGGCCAGACCGCCTGCGATGCCGAGCTGCTGTTCGTCATCGCCGACGCCTAGTCGGCCCCTGCGCCCGAACCCCAGCTGACAGCTGTCAGCCGTCCGAGGGCGGCACCAGGACCAGGCAGCCGTTGTGGCCGCCGAACCCGAAGGAGTTCGACAGGGCCGGGCCCGGCTCCCAGGCCCGGGGGGCGCCCGCCACCACGTCCAGCGGAATGGCGGGGTCGGGTTCCTCGTAGCCGGACGTGGGCGGGATCAGCCCCCGCTCGATGGTGAGGGTCAGGGCCACCGCCTCGAGGGCCCCGGCCGCTCCGAGGGCGTGGCCGGTGACTCCCTTGGTGGAGGTGACCGGCGGCCCCGGGGTGCCGAACAGCTTGATGATCGCCTCGGCCTCCGCCGCGTCGTTCAAGGGGGTGGAGGTGCCGTGGGCGTTGATGTGGCGGACGTCGGACGGCGACACGCCGGCGTCGGCGAGGGCCAACTCCATGCAGGTGGCCGCGCCCGCCCCCCCGGGTGCGGGGGCGGTGATGTGGTGGGCGTCGGCGGTGCTGGCCGACCCGACGACCTCTCCGTAGATGTGGGCGCCCCGGGCCCGGGCCGCCTCGAGCTCCTCGAGGATGAGGCACGCCGCGCCCTCGGCCATCACGAACCCGTCGCGGCGGGCGTCGAACGGCCGCGAGATCCCCTCGTTGGACAGGGCCGTCATGTTGCCGAACCCGGCCGTGGAGACGTCGGTGATGGCGGCCTCGCTGCCGCCGGCGACCATGACGTCGCACCGCCCGGTTGCCACCAGGCGGGCGGCGTTGCCGATGGCGTGGGTGCCGGCGGCGCAGGCGGTGACGGTCGTCTCGCACGGGCCCCGCCATCCTCGGCGCATCGACACCGTCGCCGCCCCGGCGTTGGCCATCATCATCGGCACGAGGAACGGCGACACCCGCCGGGCGCCCTTCTCGTGGTGCACGAGGATCTGCTCCTCGAGCGTCTGCAGCCCCCCGACGCCGGTTCCGATCAGGACGCCCGCCCGGTCGGGGTCGTACTCCGGCGAGCCGGCGTCCTCGAAGGCCATGTCCGCCGCCGCCACGGCGAACTGGGCGAAGCGGTCGACCCGACGCACCTCCTTGGGGCCGAACCACTGAGTCGGGTCGAACCCCTCCACCCGGCGGGTGCCGACCGGCCCCGGCCGGCACAGACCCTCCCAGTAGGCGTCCTTGCCGATGCCGCAGCTGGCCACCACACCGATGCCGGTGATGGCGACCCTGCGGCCGTCGGGGCCGCCGCCCTTAGGGTCCAGGTAGGTCTTCATTCCACCTTCGAGATTATGAGGTCGAAGGCCTGGCCGACGGTCTGGATCCCCTCGAGCTCCGACTCGTCGACGCTGATGTCGAACTGCTCCTCGAGCGCCATCACCAGCTCGACCAGGTCAAGGCTGTCGGCGTCAAGGTCGTCACCGAACTTGGCGTCGGGCACTACCTGGTCGGGCTGCACCTGCAGCACCTCCACGGCGGCGGACTTGAACTTCTCGAAGGCCGCATCGCGGTCCACGGTGTCTCCTCTCTCGGCGGCGCTGCCGCCTATCTCGACTCGGTCCGGCTCGGGTGCACGCCGGGCTCAGTGCCCCATGGCGAGCCCACCGTCCACCGGCAGAACGGCGCCGGTGATGTAGGACGCCTCCGGCGACGCCAGGAAGGCTACGGCGGACGCCACCTCGGCGGGAGATGCGACCCGCCCGAGCGGCACCTGTCCCACCAGGGCGGCCACGTTGTCCTCGCCCAGGGCGGCCAGCATGTCGGTCTGCACCGCCCCCGGTGCGACCACGTTGACCAGGATCTGCCGGCTGGCCAGCTCGCGGGCCAGGGAGCGGGCGAAGCCGACCAGGCCGGCCTTGGCCGCGGCGTAGTTGGTCTGACCGGCCTGGCCCGCCAAGCCCACGATCGAGGAGATCACGATCACCCGGCCTCGCCGGGCCCGCACCATGGGCCCAATGGCCCGCTTCACCACCCGGTAGGTGCCGGTCAGATTGGTGTCGAGGACCTCCTCCCAGGCCTCCTCGCCCATGCGCAGCAACAGCTGGTCGCGGGTGACGCCGGCGTTGGCCACCAGCACCTCCACCGGGCCCCAGTGCTCCTCGACCTCCTTGAACGCCGACTCCACCTGCTCGGCCGAGCGCACGTCGCAGGCCAGGTTCCAGAGCCGCCCGTCCGCCTCCTCGGCCGTCTGCGGCTCACTGCGCGAGGTGGCAACGACCCGGTCGCCGTCGGCCACGAACCGCTCGGCGCAGGCCCGCCCGATGCCGCGGGAGCCTCCGGTGACCATGACCACCCGGTCGGTCCACGGGGCGTCGCTCGGGCTCATGCGCTCCAGCGCACCACGGCGCTGGCCCAGGTCATGCCGGCGCCGAAGCCGGACAGCAGGACGAGGTCGCCGGGGGAGAGGCGGCCGGCGTCAGCGGCGTCGGCCAGGGCCAGGGGGATCGACGCCGACGAGGTGTTGCCGGTGCGGTCGAGCACCACGGCCGTGCGCTCACGGGGGATGCCGAGGCGCTGACCGGCGGCGTCGATGATGCGGATGTTGGCCTGGTGGGGCACGAACAGCGCGATCTCGTCGGCACTGACGCCGGAGCGCCGCAGCGCTTGAGTGGCGGACTCGACGGTGGCCCGCACGGCCCGACGGAACACCTCGCGGCCCTCCATGACGATGAATCCGCCGAGGTCGGCGTAGAGGATCGGGCGCAGCGACCCGTCGAGGCCGAGATCCCACCCGAGGAGGTCACCGGGCCCCTCCACCGCCTGGAGGACCACGGCGCCGGCGCCGTCGGCAAAGAGCACGGCCGTGCTGCGGTCCTCCCAGTCGGTGACCCGCGACAGGGTCTCGGAGCCGATGAGAAGGACGTTGCGGATGTGGCCGGTGGCCATGCCCGAAGCCGCCACCAACGAGTACACGAAGCCGGCGCAGGCGGCGTTCAGGTCGAAGCCGCCGCAGTGCAGCCCGAGCTCGTGGGACACGGCGGCCGAGGTCGCCGGCACCGCCTGGTCCGGGGTGGTGGTGGCCAGCACCAGCAGGTCGACGTTGGTGGGCTCGAGGCCGGCCTTGGCCAGGGCGGCCCGGCCGGCCCCGACGGCCAGCTCGGTCGTGGTCCCACCGACGCGCCGCTCGCGGATGCCGCTGCGCTCGGTGATCCACTCGTCAGTGGTGTCCAGACGGGCCTCGAGGTCGGCGTTGGTGATGACCTTGTCGGGAAGGGCGGTGCCCCACCCCACGATCCGGATGCCGCCCATCAGCGCATGCCTTCCGTCGACCGATCAGCCGGCGTTCTCGCCGGCGTTGCGCAGCCAGGCGATGGGCTGGCCCTCGGTCACCCGCTCACCCGGCAGGGCCAGGATGCCCATGAGGTTTCCGGCGAAGGGTGTGCGGACCTCGACGTCGCCCACGAGCCCGATGAGGTCCCCCACCGCCACCTCGCCACCGTCGGCCGGCGAGCCCTCGTCGCTCAGGTGGAACAGGCCGGCCGCCGGGCTGATCACCAGACGCTCCGAGACGTAGAGGTGCTCGCCCTCGTGGCTCGAGATGTACGAGAGCAGCGGCCCTTCGGTGGCCAGGGCCTCCACCAGGCTGTTGAGGTTCTCGGGAGCGGAGACGGAGATGGCCTTGGCCTCGGCCGCGATCCGCCGGGTCAGCCCGGTCAGCACCCCGCCCGGCCCGACCTCCACCAGCGCCGGCACCCCGGGTGCCTCGCCGACCAGGGAGGCGACGGTCTGGCGCCAGCGGACCGGACTGCACAGCTGGGCCGACAGGAGACCCGGCCACTCGGACGCCTCACCGTGGACCCGGGCGTCGACGTTGGCGGTCACCGGCACCTCGGGCTCGTGGAAGGTGGCCTCGCTCAGCGCCTTGCGCAGGTGGGCCCGGGCCGGCGCCATCAGCGGGGTGTGGAAGGCGCCACCCACGGGCAGCGGCATTACCTTGCGGGCCCCCATGCCCTTGGCCACCTCGGCGGCGGCGGCCACCCCGTCCTTCGAGCCGGCGATGACCACCTGGCCGGGGGCGTTGTAGTTGGCCACCCACGCTTCGCTCTCCGCCCGCTGGCAAGCCGACTCGACGTCGTCGTCGTCGAGACCCAGCACGGCCGCCATCGTCCCCGGGTTCTCCTCGGCCGCCGCCTGCATGGCCTCGCCCCGCTCGGCGACCAGGCGGACCCCGTCGTCGAAGCCCACCGCGCCGCTGGCCACCAGGGCCGAGTACTCGCCCAGGGAGTGGCCGGCGCACGCCGACGGCGAGATGCCCAGCCGCTCGATGGCGTCCAGCACCACCAGGCTGAGCGTGAAGGTCGCCAGCTGGGCGTTGCGGGTCGCCGTCAGCTCGTCCTTGTCCGCCTCGAGGAGCAGCCGGGCCACGTCACGGTCGGCGGCCTCGGAGACGTCCTTCACCAGCTCCCACGAGGGGTGCTCGACCCACGGCCGGCCCATGCCCGGCTTCTGGGAACCCTGCCCCGGAAAGGTGAAGATCAGCACGCTGCCTCCAGGATCGCGCCTCTCGTCGTTCGACCGTCGGTGATGCCGGGGGGTTTCAGTGCTTCGCGAGCCGCTTCTCGTTGCGGGCCAGGAGGGCCTGGCGGACGGCGGTCAGCACGCCGGCTATCAGGAGTGGTCGGATGAGGCGGCGGAGGAGGGTGAGCACCACCCGCACGCTAGGCCGTGGGGGCCCCTTTGTCAGGAGGACTCGCTGGTAACTTGTGTGTAGGCCCGGGTGACGTAATCAGGCAGCCGTGATCCGCTCAAAACGGATTGTCCGCAAGGGCGTGCGGGTTCGAATCCCGCCCCGGGCACTCATCGCTTAGGCCCGATGAACTCGTCCAATCGCGCTACGGAATCTCGACGGCCAACTGACAAGTTCCTCGCGTTACAGCGCCGCCAGACGATCCCGAGCTCGTGGCAGGCCTCGATGAAGATGAGCTGTATGTCAGGTGAGGCGCTGCTGAACATGTAACGGGGATAGGCGCCTCCGTTGACTTCATTGACGACACGACATCCGTCCGAGTGGATCAAGCCACGAAGGAGCCGCTGGGGATGCTCCTGGATCGCGATCTTGTGCTGCCAGTCCTCAAGGAGGATGGGGCGGAGGTGCTTCATGCCCCTACCGTGTTGAGGGAAGAGGCACGGCCAGTGCTTCGAGTATGAGTACACCTCCACGCATCCCGGTCTGCGGACACGACCGACACGGTTCGGCAGCACAGAGCCCATGGCTCGATAGCACTCGCCGATGATGTGCGGGTACTTCATGTCGAGGACGATGCGAAGCTTGAATACTCCCTTCGGCGTCTCGCTCAAACAGCCGTCCCCCAGATAAAGCCCGAGAAGGTAGGCATATTCAGCCTGGGGCACCGTGCAGCGGGCTTCGCATTCCGTCCGGCTGTGTGGTTCACCTTGCCCGGACTTGAGACGGCGGCCAGCCAGCTGCTCCGGGCCGAACTCCTCCCATTGTCGGATGGCCCAACGGCTTACGCCGGTGCGTCGCGAGATCTCCGCGTGGGACAGACCCTGAGCGAGCAGGTCGCCGACCAGTCTCACCTTCTCGGCCGAGTACGTCACGGGCCGAGGGTACGAAGAGGTTGTAACGGTCATCGCCGGCCATGGCCGGCGGGGATTCAGTAGCGCGAGCTCAGGCGCCGGCCCGCGCCGGCTCGGGATCGCAGATGCGGCACGGCTTGAGCCCCCGATCGGACGCTTCCTCGGGTGTCAGGTACTCGACCTCCTTGCGCCCGTCAACGAGGTGACAATCGGGGCGGTGGTACGAGCTGGCGCCCACGGCGACGAGGCGGCTGGCGTCTACGGGAGCGGCGGGGGTGACTGTCCCCGCCGCGGAGGTGCGCTCGAGGGCCTCGACCATCTCGTCGAGCTTCTGCTCGAGGCGCAGCCGGTTCTCGCGGTTGGACTCAGTGATGACCAGGGCGGCGCCCAGGACGACGACGCCGAGGCCGAGGAAGCCGCCCGACAGCAGCCATGGCAGCTGGGCCCGCAGGTCGCTCACGTGGTTGATCTGGCCACCGGCGCCGGCGGCGCCGTTCCAGCCGATGCCGATGATGATCAGCCCGAGGGCGACCACGGCAAGGCCTAGCCGGGCTCCGAGGCGGCCGGGACGCAGGACGGCCGACACGAACGCCGGGGCTCCCCGGCGGCCGGGCGAAGACGCCCGCTGGGCGGGGCTCTGCTCGTCGGCCATGACGTCCTCCTTGTATCCCGGCGGGCGAGTGGGCAGGCATCATGCCCCGCCGGCGCCTCCCGCCGGAAGTCCGCAGCTGCCACACCCGGTGAGCGTTCCCGCGCCCAACCTGACTATCGTGTCGCTCCCGCCCATGAAGGTCACAGCTGGACCGTCGCGAACGGTGGCCCTGGGCCGGGCTCTGGTGGCGGCGGTGGTGGGTCTGGCCGGCGTCTGCGGCCCTCCCGCCACGGGTGTCGCCCACGCAGCGTCCGGACCGGTGACCGCAACCGTCGCCCTAACCCAATCGAACTGGTACTGGCGCGAGCAGTCGGGCAACCCCTGCCAGGCGACCTCGGCTACGTCCGTGCCGGACCCGCTTCCGGCGGGGGACCTCGCCGTCGGCGGGCCCGAAGGGCCGAAGTGCTCGGACGGGTCCACCCAGGCGGACAAGGAGACCTACCTCGCCTTCGACATGAGCCACGTGCCCATGGGGTCCACCATCGTGTCGTTCAAGCTGTCCCTGCCGATCGACCCGTCCGGGCCCACCTTCGTGGCCGGGGGAGTGCCGGCGCCGGCCATCGCCTGCGCGGTCGACAACTCGTGGTCGGGCGGCCCCGGAGCGCAGTCCTTCGGCGGTAAGCCCCACGACACCTGTGCCAAGAACGCCCCCCGCCTGGCCTCGGCCGGCGGCGGCCAGAGCTACCAGGTCGACATCGCCCCGATCGCCCAGGGGTGGGTGACCGCGGGGGTGAACAACGGGGTGGCGATCACTGACGACCCGGCCAACTCCAGCGTGGCCTACCAGCTGGTCTTCGGTCCCCCGGCGGCCCTGGCCAAGGTCGTCGGCCAGGTCTCCTACCAGCCGCCGGGCAGCTCCTCATCCCCGTCCACCGGTGCCGGGTCGGTGTCGGCGCCCCCGTCGGCTCCATCCGACACCGGCTCGGCCGTGCCCACCGAGCCGGCTCCGGCGCTGCCTCCCAGCGCCACCAGCGGACCGCTGCCGGCCGAGCCCGCCCCGGTGGCTCCGACCCCGCCGGCGGCGGCCACACCTCCGTCCCCCACCGTCTCCCCGGGCACGTCGGCTTCGGCGGGCCGGACCGGGGCGCCGGCATCCTCCAGCTCCATCCCGCCCGCCGGGTTCTGGGCGGCTGGGATCGTCTTTCTTCTGCTGCTTCTCTACTCGTCCCTGTTCGTGTCGGACGAGGCGTCCAGGCGTACCCGGCGGGGCCCGACCAGCCGCGCCCTCGACCACCTTCGCTACCTGAGAACCAACCCTTCCTCGGAGGCAACATGAGCAACGACCGGCGGACCTGGCGGGCCATGGTGACCGTCGCCGGCCTCGCCCTGCTGGCGAGCGCCTGCGGCCTCACCTCGGGCTCGGTCCACAACCTCGAAGCGGGCGGCGGCGCCGGCGGGGGTGGCGGCGGAGGCCTGTCCGGAGGAGCCGCCGGAGGCGGCGCCTCCGGCGGCGGGGCCGGAGGCCAGATCGGCGCGACCGGCGCCGGCGGCAGCCTCGGCGGTGGGGGCGTGTCTGGCGGTGGGTTCGGCGGGGTGAGCGGCGGCGCGTCCGGCGGAGCGGTGTCGGGGGCCGGCGGCTCCACCTCCTCCGGCGGGCCGGTGGCCGCCCCCAGCGGGGGGTGCGGCACCTGCGAGCGGATCGGAATCGACACCGCCAACAAGATCATCCACATCGGGCTGCACGCCCCCCAGACGGGAGCGGCGCCGGTGCCACTGCAGGCCTTCCAGACCGGCAGCAAGCTGTTCTGGGAGAACCACACCGTCCTCGGCGGCTACCGGGTCGTCGTCGACTTCATGGACGACCAGTACAACCCGGACGTGGCCCGCCGGGTGTGCGAGCAGCTGTCGCGCCAGGACTTCCTCGTCATCGGAGGGGCCGGCACCGACCAGATCCAGGCCTGCGCCAGCGACCCCGTCCTCGGGTCGACGCACACCCCGTACCTGTCCGACGGCGTCACCACCAACGGGCTGACCGGCCTGTTCAACTATTTCGCCATCTCGCAGACCTACGCGGCCCAGACGCCGGAGGTCTACACCAACACGGTGAACCTGTACCCCACCGAGTCGAAGGGGAAGTGGGCGATCATCACCGAGTCGACCCCCAATTTCGACGACGTCACCGCGGCGATGGCCAACGTGTTGCGCCAGCACCACGTCTCGTTCGTCACCATCCGGACCTCCAAGTACGGCGGCCAGCAGGACGCGGCCAACGCCGTCACCCAGGCCCGCCAGGCGGGGGCCACGGCCGCCTTCCTTGACATCGACCCGAACTTCTGGATCGACATGATCCAGGCCGCCGCCCAGCAGCTGTACACGCCGGCGTGGGTGGGCCCCGGGGTGACCAACGGTGAGGATCTGGTGGCCACGGCCGTGTGCGGCGAGCAGCCCAACGTGAAGGCGTCCTTCCTCTCGCCGTTCTTCGGGCTCGACCGGCAGCCGCCCGGCTTCACCAGCCAGAACAACCCGGCGCCGGATCCGGAGCCGCAGTCCCGCGACCTGGAGATGGACATCTACGGCTCGTCGGAGATCGTGTACTACGCCCTGCAGTCGGTCGGCAGCATCGACAAGCTCACCCGTGACAACTTCATCTCGGCCATGCCCCATCTGACCGCCAGCTACGGACCGCAGCTCGACGTCTACCCGACGGTCAACTTCAACGGCGGTCACTTCGGCAGCACCGGGGCCTGGGCGGTGAAGCTCGACTGCTCCAAGCAGGAGTACACGACCGTCGGCAACACCTTCCTGACCTCGTGAGCGCCCACCTGGTCCTGGCCTCGGTCGGCTCGACCGTCGGCACCCCGCTGGTGGGGGGCATCGTCAACGGCGCCGTCTACGGGCTGGTGGCGCTGGGAATCGTGCTGCTCTACAAGGCGGGGCGGATCTTCAACTTCGCCCAGGCCGAGTTCGGCACGGCGTCAGCGTTCGTGACCGTCGCCTTCCTGCAGGGCATCGGACCGTTCCCCAAGGTGCCGGCCCCGTTGGCGGTGGTGGCCGGGCTCATCACCGGCGGGCTGCTCGGCTTCCTCTCGGAGCGGTTGATCATCACCCGGCTGTTCCGGGCGCCCCGGGCGACGGTGCTGGTGGCGACGGCCGGCATCGCCCTGTTCCTCATCAGCCTCGAGGCGGTCCTCCTCGGCGTGAGCACGCCCCACGTCTTCCCCCGGGTGGGCGGGCAGTCCCACTTCGCCCTGTTCGGCACCCTCCAGTCCAACGACTCCTACAAGTTCGGCTACACCGAGATCACCATGGTCGCCACCCTGCTGGTGGTGGCCGGGCTGGCCGCCCTGTTCTTCCGCACCCGCTACGGGATGGCCATCCTCGCCGTCTCCCAGGAGCCCACCGCCGCCGGCGTGGTCGGCATCAACGTGCGGTCGATCTCGGCCCTCACCTGGGTCCTGGCCGGCGTCCTCGGGGCAGTGGCGGGCATCGTCAACGCCCCCTTCACCGGGGCGCTCACGCCCGGGTTCATGACCCTCAACGGCCCCCTCATCAACGGCTTCATCGGGGCGATCCTCGGGGGCATCACCAGCTTCCCCGGAGCCTTCGTCGGCGGCCTGTTGGTCGGGGTCGTCAGCTCCTACGCCGGGCAGTACATGCCGGCGGCCGTGCCCGGCGGGGCCACGGTCGTGGTTGCCGCCCTGCTGCTGTTCACCCTGCTGGTCCGCCCGACCGGGCTGCTCGGGCAGGAGGTCTGATGGCGACCGAGGCCCTGCCGGCCGTCGCCGAGCCGCCCGACCTGGGCGAGGCCGCCCGCTTCTGGGGCCCCCGCTACGGGGTGTGGGCCCTGATCGTCGCCGTCGTGGTGGCGGTCGGGCTGCTCGGGCCGAACGCGGCCCAGCACGGGGTGGTGGCCGCCGCTTACGTGATCGTCGGGCTGTCGCTCAACATCATCCTCGGCTACACCGGCCAGCTGTCCCTCGGGCACCAGGGCTTCGTCGGCGCCGGCGCCCTGTTCGCCGCCTACAGCGCAACCAAGGTCGGCCTGCCGTTCGGGCCGGCGCTGGTCATCGGGGTGGCGGCCGGCGCCGCCTTCGCCCTGCTGCTGGGCTTCGTGGCCCTGCGCATCCGCGGCCTGTACCTGGCCCTCATCACCCTCGTGTTCGGCCTCGCCCTGCAGGTGTCGCTATTCCAGGCGCCGTCGCTGACCAACGGGGGCGCCGGCCAGCCCGCCAACCGGCCCTCGTCCCTCTTGGCGCCGGACCGCTACTACTTCGTGTGCCTGGGCATCACCCTTCTGGTCATGTACCTCGACTACCGGCTCACCAAGTCCAAGGCCGGCCGGGCGTTCATCACCATCCGCGACGACGAACGGGTCGCCTCCGCCTTCGGCATCAACGTCACCGCCTACAAGCTGCTCGCCTTCGTGCTGTGCGGGGCCACCGCCGGCCTGGCCGGGGGGCTGCTGGCCTTCGCCAGCCAGCAGTTCAACGGCAACAGCTACACCTTCCAGCTGGCGCTCACGTTCGTGCTGATGACCGTGGTGGGGGGAGTGGGCTCTCGCTCGGGGGTCGTGGTGGGCTCGGTGCTGTTCGCCCTCCTGCACGACTTCCTGGCCACCTTCCACCCGTTCATCTCCCTCACCCATGTGCTGCCGGGCCAGCTCTCCACCAACGCCCAGCAGTTCGGTCCCGACCTGATCGGCGCCCTCCTGCTGCTGGTCACCCTGGCGGTCAACCCGGGTGGCATCCACGCCGGCATCGCCCCGCTCATGTCCTGGCTGCGGGGCGGCGACTTCACCCGGGCCGACGACGGGCCCGCCAGCCACGGGGAGGGTCCCAGTGGCCGTCCTTGAGCTGCGCGACGTCTCCATCCGCTTCGGCGGGCTGCAGGCCCTTTCGTCCCTGTCGCTGTCGGTGGGGGAGTGGGAGATCGTCGGCCTCATCGGCCCCAACGGGGCGGGTAAGACGACCGCCTTCAACTGCATCACCGGCTTCTACCGCCCGACCTCCGGCCAGGTCTTCTACCGGGGTGACGACGTCACCACGCTGCCGCCCCACCGCAAGTCACAGCTCGGCATCGGGCGCACCTTCCAGAACGTCGGCATGGTCAAGACGGTCAGCGCCCGCGAGAACCTGAAGATCGCCCAGCACTCGCTGGCCGAGTACGGGCCCATGTCGGGCGTCCTCGGCACCCCGGTGAGCCTCGCCACCGAGCGCGAGCTGGCGGAGCGGGCCGACCTGATCCTCGAGCTGATCGGGCTGGCCGACGTCCCCGAGGTGCCCATCGGCGCCCTCCCCTACGGCACCCTCAAGCTCCTCGAGCTGGGCTGCGCCCTGGCCACCGACCCCGAGATCCTCCTCCTCGACGAGCCCTCCTCGGGCATGGGGCCCGACGAGGCCCACGCCCTCGGCGAACGGCTGCTGTCGCTGCGCAAGGAGCTGGGCCTCACCATGCTGCTCATCGAGCACCACGTCCCGCTCGTGGTCGGGGTGTGCGACTACGTGTACGTGCTGAACTTCGGCCAGCTCCTCACCGAGGGACGGCCCGACGATGTCCGCCGCCACCCCGAGGTGGTCGCCGCCTACCTCGGCGGGGAGGCGCCCGACGCCCTGGCCGCCACCCACGAGACGGCCGAGGACGCCGCCCTGGCCGCGGCCACGGCGCCCACGGCCGGCGGCGGCCGCCGGCGCACCCGCCGCCAGGCGTCAGCCAAGGAGGAGAAGTGAGCCTCCTCGAGGTCGAGGACCTGCGCACCGGCTACGGCCTCCTGCCGGTCCTGCAGGGTCTGTCCTTTTCGATCGACGAGGGCCAGACCGCGGTCCTGCTCGGCATCAACGGCGCCGGCAAGACCACGACGGTCAACGCCATCGCCGGTCTCCTCCGGGCCTGGTCCGGCCAGATCCGCTTCGAGGGCTCGCGCATCGACGGCCTCGAGCCGTGGGACGTGGTCGCCCGCGGCGTGGCCCTGGTGCCCGAGGGGAGGCGGGTGTTCCCCGCCATGACGGTGCGGGCCAACCTTGAGCTCGGGGCGTGGACGTCGCGGGCCCAGGTGCGCAAGACCATCGACGAGGTGTACGGCTACTTCCCCCGGCTACAGGAACGCTCCGGGCAGCTGGCCGGCACCCTCTCCGGTGGGGAGCAGCAGATGCTGGCCATCGGCAGGGCGCTGATGTCGCGCCCCCGCCTCTTGCTGGTGGACGAGGCGTCGCTCGGCCTGTCGCCGCTGCTGGCTCAGACGGTGTTCCAGGTGATCGACCGCATCAACGACGACGGGACCACCGTCCTCGTCGTGGAGCAGAACGCCGGGGTGCTTCCCTACGCCGACCAGGCCCTGGTCATGGAGAAGGGCACCATCACCTTCGACGGGCCGGCCACGGCTCTCGAAGGCTCCGACGAGCTGCGCCGCACCTACCTCGGCTGACCCCTACCGACGGTCGGCCAGCAGCTCGAGCAGGAAGGGGTTGGTGCTCTTCTCACGGCCGACCGTGGTCGTCGGGCCGTGCCCGGGCAGGACCCGGACATCGTCGGCCAGGGGCAGGACCTTCTCGGCCATCGAGGTCATCAGCTGCTGGAAGTTGCCGCCCGGCAGGTCGGTGCGCCCGATGGAGCCGGCGAAGAGATGGTCCCCGCTGAACAGCACCGGCGCCTCCCCCTCCACCTCCAGCAGGAAGCACACCGACCCCTGGGTGTGACCGGGGGTGTGCACGGCCGTGAAGGTCATGCCGGCGCCCGACACCGACTCCCCGTCGTCCAGCCCGTAGACCAGCTCGGGCGGGCGCAGGTCGAGCCCCTCGTCGGCCAGGATGCGGCCGAAGGCGCCGCTGGTGCCCACCGGGTCGAGCAGCATGTGGCGGTCGCCGTCGTGGATGCGCACCGGCACCTCGTGGTCCTGGGCCCGCACCACCGGTGCCACCCCGCCGATGTGGTCGATGTGGCCGTGGGTGGACAGCAGGGCGACCAGGCGCAGGCCGTGGGCGGCCAGCCGCTCGAGGATGGCCGTGGGGTCGGGCGGGGCGTCCACCAGGACGCACTCGCCGCCCGGTCCGGCCGGGGCCACGATCCAGGCGTTGGTCTCGGCCACCCACAGCGGGATCCCCTCGATCAGCACCCGCCCACGCTAACGACCACCGCGCCGAGGGCGTCCCGTAAACTGCCCTTTCCCATGTCGAGGTCCCTCGTCGAGCGCCGGCTGCTGGAGGTCAACGCCCGCCTGAAGCGCGCCCGCGAGGAGCTGGTCATCGTCGAGGAGCAGCTGGCCGCCCTCTCCGACACCGCCGAGGACGCCCGACTCCGGGCCCTCGTGTCCGAAACGCCCCTGGCCGACCGCGAGCACCACGAGGCCCGCAAGCACGCCGACGCCATGGCCCGCGGGCGGGCCGCCGTCCTAGCCTCGATCGCCGAGCTGGAGACGGCGCAGGACCGGCTGCTCGACCAGCTGGTGATCGAGTCCCGATAACGAGCCGGAGGAGACGACCTTGGGCGTGCGCGTGGTCATCGCCGAGGACGAGGCCATCATCCGGCTCGACCTCAAGGAGATCCTGGAAGAGGAGGGCTACGAGGTGGTCGGGGAGACCGGCCGGGGCGACGAGGCCGTCGAGCTCGTCCGCCGCCTGCGGCCCGACCTGGCCATCCTCGACGTCAAGATGCCGGGCAAGGACGGCCTCGAGGCGGCCCGCGACATCTCGTCCGAGCGCCTGGCCGCCGTGCTGATCCTCACCGCCTTCAGCCAGCGCAACCTCATCGAGGACGCCCGCGACGCCGGCGCCCTGGCCTACCTGGTCAAGCCGTTCCAGAAGGCCGAGCTGGTCCCCGCCCTCGAAGTGGCCCTGGCCCGCCACGCCGAGATCCGCGCCCTCGAGGACGAGAACCGCAGCCTGGCCGAGCAGCTGGAGACCCGCCGCTACCTCGACCGGGCCAAGGGCAAGCTGATGGACGAGCACGGGATGAAAGAGGCCGAGGCCTTCTCGTTCATCCGCAGCTCGGCCATGCGTCAGCGGGTGAACCTGCGCACCGCCGCCGAGCAGGTCCTCGACGGCTCGCTGGTCCCCGACGGCGGGGAGGACTGACCGGCAGGGCTCCGCCCGCCCGGTGAGGCGCGACGGCCGCCCTACCATGGCGGCCAGTGAAGCGGTTGATGCTCCTGGACGGGAACTCCCTGGCGTACCGGGCGTTCTTCGCCCTCCCCACTGACCTCGCCACCGCCTCCGGGCAGGTCACCAACGCCGTGTTCGGGTTCACCTCCATGCTGGTGAATCTGCTGCGCGACCACCGTCCGGACGGGGTGGCGGTGGCCTTCGACCGCCCCGAGCCGACCTTCCGCCACGCCCTGGCCGCCGACTACAAGGCCGGCCGGGCCGAGGCCCCCGACATCCTGCGCCAGCAGATGGGCCTCGTCCGCCGGGTCGTCGAGGTGCTGGCCATACCGATCCTCGAGGTGGCCGGCTACGAGGCCGACGACATCGTGGCCACCCTGGCCACCTCGGCCCGCGACGAGGGCATCGAGGTCATCGTCGTCACCGGCGACCGCGACTGCTACCAGCTGGTCGAGGATCCCTACGTCAAGGTCCTCTACAACCGCCGGGGCGTCAGCGACTACGTCCTCTACGACGAGGCCGGCATCAAGGACCGGACGGGCGTGACGCCGGCGGACTACCCGCAGTACGCCGCCCTGCGGGGCGACACCTCCGACAACCTGCCCGGGGTGCCCGGCGTCGGAGAGAAGACGGCGGCCAAGCTCATCAACGACTACGGGGACCTCGACGGGATCTTCGCCCACCTCGACGAGTGCACCCCCAAGCTGCGCCAGAACCTGGCCGAGCACGAGGAGCAGGTCCGGCGCAACGCCGAGCTCACCCCGCTAGTGCGCGACGTGCCCCTCGACGTGGCCCTCACCGACCTGCAGATGGGGCGGTGGGACCGCGACGAGGCCCGCCAGCTGTTCGGCTTCCTCGAGTTCCGCACCCTCTGGGACCGCCTGCTGGAGGCGGTCGGTGAGGAGGCCGGCGAGCCGGTCGGCAGCGAGCCCGTCGAGGTCGAGGTCCTCCGCCCCGCCGGCGCCAAGGAGGCGGCCGCCGCCCTCAAGCAGCTGGGCGGCGCCGGCGCGGCGCTGGCCGTCGAGGCGGCCTGGGACGGCCAGCCCGGTCGGTCGGCCATCGTCGGCCTGGCCCTGGTGGCCGGGGAGGAGACCAAAGGCGCCCGAGCCACCTGGATCACCGGGGACCTGCTCGACGACCGGTCGGTGGCCGAGGCCATGACCGAGGTGATGGCGGGGGCGCCGATCGTCGCCCACCGGGCCAAGGAGCTCATGCGCCGCCTGTACGGGCGGGGCATCGACCTGCGCTCCCTGGCCATGGACACCGCCGTGGCCGCCTACCTGCTCGACCCGGCGGAGAGCCAGTACCTCCTCGAGGACATCGCCCAGCGCTACGCCGGCGTCGAGCTCGCCCCCGCCGGCGCCCCGCCCCAGGGCCAGCTGGACCTGGCCGGCGAGGGAGCGGATCCGGCGGAGGAGGCCGGCCGGCGGGCGGTGGCCATTGCCGCGGTGGCCCCGAAGCTGCGGGCGGCCATGGAGGCCCAGGGCCTCGCCGGGCTGCACGACGACATCGAACGACCGCTGGTCCGGGTGCTGGCCCGGATGGAAGAGGTAGGCGTGCGGGTCGACGTCGACTACCTGAAGGGCGTCATCGACAACCTGACCGAGAACGCCCGGGTCCTCGAGGAGGACATCCACCACCTGGCCGGGGAGACGTTCAACGTCAACTCCACCCCGCAGCTGCGCACCGTGCTGTTCGACAAGCTCGGTCTCGCCCCCCAGAAGCGGACCAAGACCGGCTACTCGACCGACGCCCAGAGCCTCGAGAAGCTGCGCGGTCAGCACCCGATCGTGGAGGCGCTGCTCCGCTACCGCGAGGTGGAGAAGCTGCGTTCGACCTACGGCGACAGCCTCCTCGCCGAGATCGGGCCGGACGGGCGCATCCACGCCAGCTTCAACCAGACGGTGGCCCGCACCGGGCGGCTCTCGTCGGACCAGCCCAACCTGCACAACATCCCGATCCGTAGCGAGGAGGGACGCCAGTTCCGCCGGGCCTTCATCCCGGCCGAGGGATGCCGGCTGCTGGTCGCCGACTACAACCAGATCGAGCTGCGGGTGATCGCCCACCTGTCCGGCGACCCCGGCCTGGTCGAGGCGTTCGAGTCGGGCACCGACATCCACCGGGCCACCGCCGCCCGGCTGTTCGGCGTGGCGCCCGAGGCGGTGGACGTAGGCCAGCGCTCGAAGGCCAAGATGGTCTCCTACGGGCTGGCCTACGGGATGGAGGCCTACGGCCTCTCCCAGCGCCTGGCCGTTCCGGTCGAGGAGGCGGCCGAGATCCTGGCCGCCTACTTCCGGGCCTTCCCCAAGGTGAAGGGCTACATGGACGCCACCGTGGCCGAGGCCCGCAAGAAGGGCTACACCGAGACCCTGTTCGGTCGTCGGCGCAAGATCCCCGAGCTCGCCGCCTCCAACTACCGGCTGCGCCAGGCGGGGGAGCGCCAGGCCATGAACGCCGGCATCCAGGGTCTGGCCGCCGACATCTTCAAGGTCGCCCTCGTCCGCCTCGACGCCGCCCTCGAAGACGAAGCGATGGCCAGCCGTCTCATCCTCCAGGTCCACGACGAGGTGATCCTCGAGGTGGTGCCGGACGAGGAGGACCGGGCGACCAAGCTGACGGTGGACGCCATGCGGGGCGCGGCGCAGCTGTCGGTGCCTCTCGAGGTCAACGTGTCGTGGGGATCCAACTGGGCTGACGCCAAGGCGTGACCACCTGGGAGGAACTGGCCGCCCACGCCGGTTCGGCCTATCTGCGTTACTCGTTCACCAAGGGGACCGCCCAGGAGGTGGGCTTCCTGGTCGAGGCGCTGGAGATCTCACCGGGCCACCGGGTTCTCGACGTGGGCTGCGGCCCCGGTCGCCACGCCCACGGGCTGACTGCGGCGGGCGCCCGGGTGGTCGGCGTCGATCTGGCCGAGGCGTTCGTGCGCGAGGCGCGCGCCGGCGGGGCCGGGCCGGTCTTCGTGCGGGGGGACGCCCGCCGCCTCCCCGTCCGGGCCGGCGCGTTCGACGCCGTGGTCTGTCTGTGCCAGGGAGGATTCGGTCTGCTTGGCGGAGGCGCCGACGAGTCAGCGGCCCTGGCCCAGATGGCCGACGCTCTGCGTCCGGGCGGCCGGCTGGCCCTCAGTGCCTTCTCGGCCTACTTCGCCGCCATGAACATGGAGGAAGGCGAGAGCCTCGACCCCGCCAGTGGGGTGCTCACCGAGCACACGACCGTGCGGGGGCCCACCGGCGAGGAGCGCCCCTTCCGTCTCGACAGCACCTGCTTCACGCCCCGCGAGCTGCGGCTGATGGCGTCGGCCGCCGGGCTGGAGGTTGACGCGGTGTGGTCGGTGGGCCCGGGTCGCTACCAGCGACGGGCGCCGACCTACGAGCTGCCCGAGTGGCTGATGGTCGCGCACAGGCCCGGTGCTACGCTGAAGCGCAGGTGAGCGTCGTCTGCTCGCTTCGATCCCCTGGCGATTTCTGACCGCCGGTCGCGCCGGGGGGAGTTGAGTCCCGGAAAGAAGGCAACCGATCGATGTCCGACCCCACCGCTCCCGAAGCCCCGGCCGAAGCTCCTGCTTCAGCGCCCGAGGATGCCTACGTTCCGAGGGAGGTGGTGGCCGATGACCTCGGCTCGATGAGCCTCGAGGATGCCATCGCGGCGACGATCGTCGAGTTCGACGACGGCGACATCGTCAAGGGCACGGTCGTGAAGGTCGACAAGGACGAGGTCCTGCTCGACATCGGCTTCAAGTCCGAAGGTGTGATCCCGGCCCGCGAGCTCTCGATCCGCCACGACGTGGACCCGTCCGAGGTGGTGTCGGTCGGCGACGACATCGAGGCGCTCGTCCTGCAGAAGGAGGACAAGGAAGGCCGGCTGGTCCTGTCCAAGAAGCGGGCCCAGTACGAGCGGGCGTGGGGAACCATCGAGAAGATCAAGGAGGCCGACGGCGTTGTCTCCGGCCCGGTCATCGAGGTGGTCAAGGGCGGCCTCATCCTCGACATCGGCCTGCGGGGCTTCCTGCCGGCGTCGCTGGTGGAGCTGCGCCGGGTGCGCGACCTGCAGCCCTACGTCGGCCGCAGCCTCGAGGCGAAGATCATCGAGCTCGACAAGAACCGCAACAACGTCGTGCTGTCGCGGCGGGCGTGGCTGGAGGAGACCCAGCGCGAGCAGCGCGAGGAGTTCCTCGTCAACCTGAAGCCGGGTGAGGTCCGCCGGGGCACCGTGTCGTCCGTCGTCAACTTCGGCGCCTTCGTCGACCTGGGCGGCATGGACGGCCTGGTCCACGTGTCCGAGCTGTCGTGGAAGCACGTCGACCATCCCTCCTCCGTGGTGCAGGTGGGCGACGAGGTCGAGGTGCAGGTCCTCGACGTCGACCTCGACAAGGAGCGGATCAGCCTGTCGCTCAAGGCCACCCAGCAGGACCCGTGGCAGGAGTTCGCCAGCGCCCACCGAGTGGGCGAGCTCGTGTACGGCCGGGTGACCAAGCTCGTCCCGTTCGGCGCCTTCATCCAGGTCGGCGAAGGGATCGAGGGGCTCGTCCACATCTCCGAGATGGCCGTGCACCACGTCGACCTCCCCGAGCAGGTGGTGACGCCGGGCGAGGAGCTGTGGGTGAAGATCATCGACATCGACCTGCAGCGCCGGCGCATCAGCCTGTCGATCAAGCAAGCGGCCGAGGGTGGCGAGGTGGCGGCCGAGTACCGCGAGCACTTCGGCGAGCACGCCTACGACGAGGCGGGCAACTACATCGGCACTGGCGAGTACAGCCACTCCGAGTTCACCCCGGAGACCGAGGCCCAGGCGGCCTGGGCCGACTATGCCGCCGAATACGGCGGCGCCGCGGGATCGACTGCGACGCCCGAGTCGCCCTCCGCCGAGGCGGCCTCCGCTGAGGCGGCGCCCTCCGAGGCGGGGCCGTCCGAGGCGGCCCCGGCGGAGCCTTCGTCGGCCGCCGACGAGCCCGCCTGAGCGCCGAACAGGCGCCCGCCGGCAGAGCCCGCCCCCTCGCCCGCCTCTTCCATGACGGGGAAGTGGCAGGCCACGAAGTGGGTCGGGTCTATCTCGCGGATGATCGGCTCCTCCTCGGCGCACCGAGCCTGAGCGCGCGGGCAACGGGTGCGGAAACGGCAGCCGCTGGGAGGGTCGATCGGCGACGGAAGCTCGCCTGACAGGGCGAGGTTCTCCCCGGCCGGCGGCACCTCAGGGTCGGGTACGGGGATCGACTGGAGCAGGGCGTTGGTGTACGGGTGCCGCGGGGAGCGGTAGAGGTCGTCGGCCGAGGCGACCTCACAGATCTTCCCCAGGTACATGACGGCGATCCTGTCGCTGACGTTCTTCACCACGGCCAGGTCGTGGGCGATGAAGACCATGGTCAGTCCGTACCGCTCCTTCATGTCCTCGAGCAGGTTCAGGATCTGAGCCTGGACCGAGACGTCCAGGGCCGACACCGGCTCGTCGCAGATGAGCAGCTTGGGATCGAGCATGAGGGCCCGGGCGATGCTGATTCGTTGGCATTGGCCCCCGGAGAACTGGTGGGGCCTTCTCCCCGAGGCGGAGTCGTAGTCCAGCCCGACCGCCTCGAATGCTTCGCGGACCTTCACCTCCCGTTCGGCCGACTTGCCGCGGCCCCACACCACCAGAGGCTCGGCGACGATGTCGGTGACCCGCCGCCGGGGATTGAGCGAGGAGATGGGATCCTGGAAGATCATCTGTATCTGGGGGCGGATCCGCCTCAGCTCCTCGTGATGGAGCTTCGTCAGGTCGCGTCCGTCGAAGACGACCGAGCCGGAAGTGGGCCGGGGTATCTGGACCACGGCGCGACCGGTCGTCGACTTGCCGCACCCGGACTCTCCGACCAGGCCGAGCGTCTCACCCTCGACCACATCGAAGCTGACGTCGGATACCGCGTGAACCTTGCGGCCGACCCCGGCGGGGAACTCGACGACCAGGTGCTCGACCCGCAACAGTGGATCGGCGCCATCGCGGAGATGGGCGGTGCCGCTCCCGGCCACTAGGCGCCCTTTCGCTCGAGAGCGGCAGCCGGAGGAGCAGGCTTGCCCTGCTGCTGGTTGCGCTCGAGGGCCGCTCTGCCCTCGGTGGTGCCCACCGGGAACCAGCACGCGTAGGTGTGACCGGGGTTCACCCCCTCCATGAGAGGCGGCTCGTCCACCCAGCAGCGCTCCTGGGCATACGGGCAGCGGGGAGCGAACCGGCAGCCGGGGATGGGGTTCACCAGGTCGGGCGGCCGCCCCGGGATGGCCCGGAGCCGGGTGTGACTCGAGTTCGTCACCCGAGGGATCGACTGAACCAGGGCCTCGGTGTAAGGCATCTTCATGTCCTTGAACAGGACGGTGGTGGGTGCCTTCTCCACGATCTTTCCCGCGTACATGACGGCGATCTCGTCCGTGCGCCCGGCAACGACCCCCAGATCGTGGGTCACGAGGATCATCGCCATGTAGCGGTCGCGCTGCTGGGTGGCGAGTAGATCGAGGATCTGGGCCTGAACCGTCACGTCGAGGGCGGTGGTGGGCTCGTCGGCCAACAGGAGCTTGGGACCACAGGCCAGGGCGATGGCGATGATGACCCGCTGACGCATGCCGCCCGACAGCTGGTGCGGGTACTCGTCGAAGCGCCGCTCCGGCTTGGGGATGCCGACAGACCGGAGGAGCCCGACCGCAGTGTCCTTGGCCTCCTCCTTGTCGACACCGAGGTGGTGGCGGAGGCTTTCGGTGATCTGGCGGCCGATGCGTACCACGGGATTGAGGGATGTCATGGGGTCCTGGAAGATCATGCTGATCTCCGCCCCCCGGACCTCTCTCAGCTCGGCCTCGCTGAGGGCGGTCAGGTCGCGGTCCTGGAAGATCACCTGACCGTGGCGGGTGACGTTCCTGCGGGGGAGGAGGCCCATGATGGAGCGCGAGAGGATCGTCTTGCCCGAACCGGACTCCCCGACGATCCCCAGCGTCCGGCCCCGGTCGAGCGAGAAGGACACCCCGTCGACGGCTCGGACGATCCCACGCTCGGTGCGGAAGTGCGTCTCGAGGTCGATGACCTCGAGAAGCGGGCCGGTCGGCTCGCGGTAGACGGGATACTGGTGAGCCGACGCCCGGCGCCGGGCCGACCGGTAGCTCACAGCGCCCCCTCCCGGACGTCGAAGTAGGCCCGCAGCCGGTCCCCGGCGAAGTTCAGGGCGAGGACCGTGAGAAACATCAGGGCGGCGGGCCAGAGGGTGATCAGCGGGTGCTGGACCATCACGATGCGTCCCTCGGCGATCATGTTGCCCCACGAGGCAGTCGGGGTCCGCACCGACACGCCCAGGAAGGAGAGGGCTCCTTCGGCGACGATCGCCACGGCCACGGCGATCAGACCGAGGGACATGGCCCCCGGGAGAACGTTGGCGAGGATCTCGCGGTAGACGACCCGCCAGCTCTTGGCGCCGAGGAGCCGGGCGGCGACCACGAACTCGCGCTGGGAGAACACGATCGTGCTCCCCCTCACCAGCAGGGTGAGAGGGCCGATGGCGAGGATGCTGATGGCCAGGGTCACGTGGAACAGGCTCGGGCCCATGAACGTCACGATGGCCAGGGCGAGAACGAGGGCCGGAAAGGCGAGGAGAATGTTGGCCAGCCCGGTGACGATGGCGTCGATCTTGCCCCGGAAGTAGCCGGCGGCCAGCCCGATGCTGCCCCCGATGAGCATCCCGACGGCGATCGACGTAAAGCCCACGATCAGGGACACCCGCGATCCGAAGATGACCCGCGACAGCAGGTCGCGGCCGAGCTCGTCGGTGCCGAGGAGGTGGTGGAGACCGGGCCCGAGTCCCGGAGCTCCGACAAAGGTCGCATTCGGGTCTTCGAGGGGCAGGATGTCGGCCAGGACGGCCAGCAGGACGATTACCGTCAGCCACCCCACCGACAGCCAGAAGCCGAAACCGAGACCGCGCCGGGCAGTCTCGAACTCGGCGTCGGGCGCCAGCTCCGACCCCAGCAGCTCGGGTTCGAGCTCGACGCTGGGCGAACCGCCGCCGACCATCGTGGCCGAGGGGGCCAGCGCGTCACTCGGCCCGGCGATGCCCGCCGGGCGTTCAGGCGCTGGATCGTGCATGTCTCGTCCTCGGATCGAGCAGTGGGTACATCAGGTCCATAAAGAAGTTCACGAGTACGAACCCAACGGCCACGATGAGAACGCAGGCCTGTACGACGAGGTAGTCCCGCGAGTAAATCGAGTTGACGGTCAATAAACCGATACCAGGGATGGCGAAGATGTACTCGATGATGAAGGCGCCCCCGATCAACGTGCCCACGTTGAGGCCGGCGACGGTTACGAGTGAGAACGTCGAAGGTCGAAGCGCATGGCGTAGCAGGATAAAGCCCGTCGGCATGCCCTTGGCCCGAGCCATGGTGATGTAGTCCTCCTGCAGAGTGGCGATCATCTCGGCTCGGAGCAAGCGCACGTAAACGGCGAGGGAGCCCAGGGCCAAGGTCAACGACGGCAGGAAGAGGTCGCGGATGTTCTCGAATGGATTCTGCGTCAACCCGACGTACCCCGTCGCCGGGAACACGTGCCAATGCACGGCGAAGACGAAGACCATCAGCACGCCGAGCATGTACGGCGGTGCCGCCAGCATGGCGAAGGAGAAGCCAGTGGCGGCCCGGTCCGCCCAGCTGTTCGGCCGGTACGCCGACCAGATCCCCAGCGGCACCGAGACGATGATGGCGATCACCTGGGAGATGACCATGAGCTCCAGGGTCACGGGGAAGTGCTGGCGGACCGCGGTGGAGACCGGTTCCTTGTTCAGGTAGGACTCGCCCAACTGGCCGTGGAGGGTCTGCCACAGCCAGTGGGTGTAGCGGAGATAGATGGGGTCGTCCAGATGCAGCTGTTGCCTGAGCTGGTGGACGGCGGCCGGGGTGGCGCCGAGACCGAGGATGTTGATGGCCGGATCGCCGGGCAGCAGGTTCAGCAGGAGGAAGGTGGCGATGCTGACGATCAGCAGGACGGGGATGAGGAGTAGGAACTTCCGTCCTGCGAGTCGCGCCATCGCCACCCCCGCCTAAGCGTTGACCCAGATGAAGCGCGGGTCGATGAAACCTCCGGTCATGCCCAGCGTGCGTGACCCGTCAGGCAGAGTGCCCTTGTTGAAGTTCATGACCGTCGGCTTGGCGACAACGCTCCAGTACGCCTGATTGATCCACAGGAACGGGCAGTCCTGCCCGAACCGCTTGGCGATGTCCTGGTAGGCGGCGGTCCGGGTGGCGGTGTCCAGGCTGGTGCGCCCCTTCTCCAGGTCGGCCTGGATCTGGGGATCGTTGTTCCGGGCGATGTTCAGGGAGAGCCCGCCGATGGGCGCGAGGGTCTTGGTGCTCCAGTAGGCGTAGTTCTCGTCCGGATCCGAGGCCGCGAACTGCCGCCATCCACGGGCTGCGTAGTTTCCGAACAGGGCCTGGACGATGTACTGGCTCTGCTCGACGACCACGAGAGTGGTGTTGACCCCGGCGGCTTTGAACATGCTCTGCACGAGGGTGGTCACCGCCTGGTCCTTGGCGTCGTTGATGATCGACAGCTCGAAGCTGATGGGGCCGCCCTTGTCCTTGGCTACCTGCTGGACGAGCTGCTTGGCCTTGGTCAGGTTGAAGGAGGGGTACCCGGTGTCCGTGTAGTACGGGGAGCCCTTCGAGAAGGGGCCGTTCGAGTTGGGGCTGATCCCGTTGTAGAGGGTGTCGATGATTCGCTGGCGATCGATCGCATAGGCCAGTGCCTGGCGAAGACGGACGTCGTCCAGGGGCGGCTTGGCGCAGTTGAGCATGACCATGTCCTGCTCGTGCTCGGTGGCGGCGTTGTTGACGTCGTTGATGTACTGGAACGACGAGTTGTGCATGAAGTCGACGGCCGTCTGGGTGTCGTCGGTGTGCATGATGTCGATGTTGCCGGCCCGCAGGGCGTTCTCTCGAGCCTGGTGATCCGGAATCGGCTTGAACGTGACCTGGTCCAGGTAGGGGAGGTTCGACATCCAGTAGCGGGTGTTGCGCGTGCCGGTGGCGTGATCGTTGGGCACCCAGTCATGGAACGTGAAGGGGCCCGTGCCGATGGGGTGGGTGTTGCCGCCGTCCTTGGCCTCGACCATGGCTGGGGCCAGGATGGAGCCGATGCCGTTCTGCAGGTAATAGGGGAACGCGTACCAGGGCTCGCCGCAGGTGATCACGACGGTTGAAGAGTCGGGGTTGCCGACGCTGGACATGTTCTGGAGGAAGAATCCCAGCTGAACGGAGGCCTTGGCCGCCTTGAGGCTCCCTACGATGGCGCTGGCGTCGCACGGAGTCCCGTCATGGAAGACGACGTTGGGCCGGACCTTGATGGTCCACTGGGTGTAGTCGGCATTGGGTGTGATCGATTGGGCGAGGAACGGCTTCCATTTGCCGTTGCTGTCGACGTACACGAGGGGATCGAAGAAGGTGGTCCCGTACATGAGGCCCGACACGTCCCAGCTGGCCACGCCGGGGTTGAAGCCGTTGTCCTCGGCTTCAGTTCCGATGGTCAGCGAGCCACCCCGCTTGGGGGTGAGGTTCGAGGCGCCGGGGCTGCCGGCCGTCGTCGCCGTACTGCCCTTGCTGGGCGACGAGCTGCCGCAGGCCTCGAGGAGGCCGCCGCCCGAGCCGAGGATGGCGGCGCCGGCCGCGAACTTGGCGCCCCGAGACATGAAGTCACGCCGGTTGTACCGATCAGCCACCTTCGTTCCCCTTTCCGGGCCGGCCGGGGGCGCCGACCGGGTCGTTTCCTGCGGGTCGGTTGGCCCGCACGATCGTGCGCGGCGACCGCAGACCGTTCGGCCTCACAGCGCGCTCGCCTTCTCTAACAGCTCCTTGATTGGCCCGGCGGGATACCGCCGGTGACCGCTCGGGGTCCGGACCGAGGGGATCCGCCCCCTCCGTCCCCACTCGGAAACGGTTCGCTCGGAGACCTGGAACAGGGTGGCCACCTCGCTGGTGCGCAGCAGGCGCTCGGAGACGGTCTCGGGGACACCGTTCTCCCCGAACAGCTCCTCGAGAAGCTCGCTCCTGCTCGCCCTTATCTCAGTCTCCTGGAACCCAGGACCGTTTGCCGGCCCTTCTGGCTAGTCCCGTTCCTCCGGTCTGGCAGATCCTTCCCACCGGCCGGTATCCGGAGTCTGTCGCCCGCGGGTCGCGCCAGCAAGGACCATTTCGTGGGGCTAGAGGTGTCAACCGCCCGTCTGCTTCGGCCGGACTAGTCAGCCGCCGAGGTCCTCAGGGATGCCGGGGAGCCCACCAGGTCCCGCGTACCATGCCGACCCATGAAGGTTGCCGGCCTGCGCGGGGACGGCCCCGCCCCGGTCGAGCGACCGACCCTGCCGTCGTCGTTGGCCGACGATGCGGGGCCTCCGGCCCGGTCCGTGCCCTGGTGGCTGGCCGGGGCGGCCGTGGCGGTCATTGCCGCCGGGGTGGTCTTGCGCTTCTGGACCCGGTCGGACCTGTGGCTCGACGAGGCCCTGACGGTCAACATCGCCCGCCTGCCGATCGGCCAGATCGCCGGCGCCCTGCGCCACGACGGCTCCCCGCCCCTCTACTACTACCTGCTCCACTTCTGGATGCGGGCCTTCGGCCAAGGGGACCTCGCCGTCCGGTCCCTGTCCGGCGTCCTCGGGGTCGCCACCCTGCCGGTCGGTTGGCTGGCCGGGCGCCGCATCGGGGGACGACCGGTGGCCTGGGCGACCCTGCTGCTGGTGGCCAGTTCGCCCTTCGCCGTCCGGTACTCGACGGAGAACCGGATGTACATGCTGATCGTGTTGCTGACCGCGGTCGGCTACCTGGCGGTGACCTCGGCGCTCGAGCGCCCGACCGTCGGCCGGCTGGCCGGGGTGGCCCTCACCACCGGGCTCCTGCTCCTCTGCCACTACTGGACGCTGTACCTGGTCGGGGCGGTGCTGCTGGTGCTGGCGTGGGTGGCGGCCCGGGGGCGTCACCACGCCGGGGCCGCCCGGCGGGTGGTGCTGGCCGTGGTCGGCGGCTTCCTGTTGCTGGTCCCCTGGGTCGGCATCCTCGCCTTTCAGCTGCGCCACACCGGTACTCCGTGGTCGGAGCCGGCCAACTTCAGTGCCATGGTCAACGCCGTCAGTGACTTCGCCGGGGGCGGCACCAACCAGGGGCGGGCCCTCGGGCTGGTGTTCTTCGGGCTGGCCGGCGTGGGTCTGTTCGGCGCCGCCGTCGACGGTCACCGCATCGAGCTCGACCTGCGGACCCGTCCCCGGGCCCGGGCCGTCGCCTTCGTCAGCGCCGCCGCCCTGGCCCTCGCCATCGTCGCCGGCCTGGCCCTGCGGTCCGCCTTCACCGCCCGCTACGCCGCGGTCGTGTTCATCCCCTTCGTGCTGCTGGTCGCCCTCGGCATGCTGTCCTTCGCCGACGTCCGCGTCCGCCGGGGCGTCCTCGCCGCCGCCGTCGTGTTCGGCCTGGCCGGCTCGGTCACCAACGTGACCACCAACCGCACCGAGGTGGGCAAGATCGCCGCCGCCATCCGCCAGTCGGCGGCACCGGGCGACGTGGTCGTGTACTGCCCCGACCAGCTCGGCCCCAGCACCAGCCGCCTCCTGCCCGCCGGCGCCTACCGGCAGGTCGTCTTCCCCACCGGGGCCGGCCCCGCCCGCGTCGACTGGGTCGACTACGCGGCCCGCAACAAGGCCGCCGACCCGGCCGCCTTCGCCCGGCGGGTGCAGGCGCTGGCCGCCGGCCATCAGGTCTGGTTGGTGTGGGCCAACGACTACCGCACCTTCGAAGGCAAGTGCGACGCCCTCGAGTCCTCCTTGGCCGTGCTCCGCCCGCACTCCGCCGCCGTTCTCTTGGCCGAGCCGGCCCACTACTTCGAGCACGCCGGGCTGGTCCGCTACTGGCCGGCGTGACGCCCCGACCGGCCCGCTCCGCCCCCCTGCGCGACGCGGTCCTGGTCGCCTCCCCGCCCTGGCTGGTCGCGCGAGCCCTCGTCGTCTCCGCTCTGGCTCTGGCCCGCTACCTGGTCTCCCACGTCCACCCGTCGGCGGCGGGGGTGGCCCAGCGGGCCCACGAGGGGCTCCTCGGCTGGGACGCCGGCTGGTACCGCAGCATCGCCGACCACGGCTACGGCCCGCTGCCCCGCGAGGCGCTGCGCTTCTTCCCGCTGGTCCCCTGGTGCGCCCGGCTGGTGCATCTGGTGACGGCGATGCCGACGGGGGCTGCCCTGCTGGTCGTGGTCAACGTGGCCGCCCTCGCCGCCGGCGCCCTCCTCTACCGCCTGGCCCTGGCCGAGACCGGCGACCCGTCTCTCGGCCGGCGGGCTGCCTGGCTGCTGTCCCTCGCCCCGTCCGCCTTCGTGCTCGTCATGGGCTACTCCGAGGCCGTCCTGCTCGTCCTCACTCTCGTCGCCTTCTCCGGCCTGCGGTCGGGAAAGTGGTGGCGGGCGGCGGCCGCCGGCTACCTGGCCGGCCTCACCCGGCCCCTCGGGGTCCTGCTCGGCCTGCCCGCCGCCGTCGAAGCGGTCGGCGGCCTCCGGGGCGGGGCCCGCCCCCGGCCCCGCCAGCTCGGCTCCCGGGCCGCCGCCGTGGTCGCTCCTGCCGCCGGCTGCGCCACCTACCTGGGCTGGGTGGCGTGGAGGTTCGGCGACTTCTGGCTGCCGTTCCGCATCCAGCAGCACCGGAACCTCCACGGCCGCTTCGCCGATCCCGCAACCACCATTTCCGGTTCCCTGCGCGGCCTGGCCCACGGCCACGTCGGCACCGCCCTCCACGTCCCCTGGCTGGCTGTCCTCGTCCTGCTGCTGGTGGTGGTGGTCAGGTCGTGGCCGGTCTCCTACGCCGTTTTTGCCGCCGCCTCACTGGTGGCCGCGGTCTCGGCCACCAATCTCGACTCGCTCGAGCGCTACGCCCTCGGCGCCTTCCCGTTCATCCTGGGCGCCGCGACGGTGACCGCCCGGCCCCGGGTGGAGACGGTCGCGCTCACCCTGCTCGGCGGGGCGATCGGCAGCTACGCCCTGCTCGCCTTCCTGAACGCCTACGTCCCCTAGGCCCACGGCATCGCCGGGGTGGGCCGGTGGGACCGCTACCTTGTTGGGCGGCCCACCGGGTCTCCCACCAGCCCGTCCGAAGGGATCGATGCGACCGTCTGAAGACAGCGCGACCCAGGCCGACCCCGGCGACGTGGTCATCGTCGGAGCAGGACCGGCAGGCCTCACCGCCGCCTACCAGCTGGCCAAGAAGGGCGTGCGCTCCACCGTTCTCGAGGCTGACTCCACCGTCGGGGGCATCAGCCGCACCGTCGAGCGCGACGGTTGGCGCTTCGACATCGGCGGCCACCGGTTCTTCACCAAGGTCCGCCCGGTCGAGGACCTCTGGCACGAGATCCTCCCCGACGACGAGTTCCTGCTCCGGCCCCGCCTGAGCCGCATCTACTACAACGGCAAGTTCTTCGACTACCCCCTGCGGGCCTTCAACGCCCTGGCCGGCCTGGGCGTGGTCGAGGCCTTCCTCTGCGTCATGTCGTATCTGTGGGTGCGGGTCCGTCCCCCGCGCGACCAGGACACGTTCGAGGGCTGGACCGCCGCCCGCTTCGGCTGGCGGTTGTACCGCACGTTCTTCAAGACCTACACGGAGAAGGTGTGGGGAGTGCCGGCGAGCGAGATCCGCGCCGACTGGGCCGCCCAGCGCATCAAGAACCTGTCGCTGTGGAAGGCAGTGGTCAACTCCCTGCTGCCCCGACGCAACCAGACGGACATCACCAGCCTCATCGAGGAGTTCCAGTACCCGAAGCACGGTCCCGGCATGATGTGGGAGCGGGCTGCCGAACACGTCAGCGCCGCGGGCAGCGAGGTACGCCTCTCCACCCGGGTGACGGCTGTGCACCGCGACGGGTCGGGGGCGGTGGCCGTGGCCGCCGAAGGGCCCACCGGCCAGCGACTGGTGTACCCGGCGTCCCACGTCGTGTCGTCCATGCCGATCACCGAGCTGCTGGCCGTCATGGACCCGCCCGCCCCTGACGAGGTGCTCGACACCGCCGCCCGGCTGTCCTACCGCGACTTCCTCACCATCGCTCTCGTCGTGCCGGAGAGCGCCGGGTTCCCGGACAACTGGATCTACGTGCACGCCCCCGACGTGCGCCTGGGCCGCATCCAGAACTTTGGCTCATGGTCGCCGCACATGGTGAAGGACGGTCGCACCTGTCTCGGGCTCGAGTACTTCGTGTTCGAAGGCGACGACCTGTGGACGATGGCCGACGACGATCTGGTCGCCCTGGGCACCAGCGAGCTGGCCCGCCTCGGGCTGGTCCGGCCCGAGCAGGTCGAGGCGGGCTACGTGGTGCGCATGCCCAAGGCCTATCCGGTGTACGACGAGGGCTACGCCGAGCGGGTCGAGGTCATCCGGCAGTGGCTGGAGGCGAACGTGCCCAACGTGCACCCGGTCGGGCGCAACGGCATGCACCGCTACAACAACCAGGACCACTCCATGTACACGGCGATGTTGACCGTCGAGAACATCCTCGGGGCCTCCCACGACATCTGGTCGGTCAATGTCGAATCCGAATACCACGAGGAGAAGGCGGCGCCGGCCACCGGGCGCGACGCCCCGCTCCTGCCGCACCGCCCGCCGACCCTGCCTCCGTGGCCGGCCGTGCGCCCCGCCATCGAGCTGGCCGGCGCGGTGGAGCACTCTGGGGACGACGCGGTGGTGGCCTGACGACGCCAGTGGACGGGCGTCGCTTCGCTCGCTGGCTCAGCGGCGTAGCCGTCGCCGGCCTCGCTGTCCGCTTGGCCTACGTGGTCGTCGCCCGCCGCCACGCCCCGCTGTGGGGCGACGCCTACTACTACCAGCACCAGGCCGACCTGCTGCTGCGGGGCCACGGCTTCATCGTCCCGCTCGACTACCTCAAGTTCCACCGGGTCACCACCGCGGCCGACCACCCGCCCCTGTTCACCCTCACCCTGGCCGGCCTCGACCTGGTGGGCCTGCGCAGCTTCGCCGCCCACCGCGTGGCCATGGCCTTCATCGGAACCGGCACCATCGTGGTGGTGGGCCTGGCCGGCCGGCGGGTGGGCGGGGAGCGGGTCGGGCTCATCGCCGCCGGCATCGCCGCCGTCGACCCGAGCTTCTGGGTCAACGACGGACTGGTCGAGTCGGAGACCGTCGTGCTGCTGGCGGCGGCGGTGACGGTCCTTCTGTGCTACCGGCTGTGGTCCCGGCCCGGGAGGGCGGCGGCGGCCGGTCTGGGGGTGGCCTGCGGGGCGGCCGCCCTGGCTCGGGCGGAGATGATCCTGCTGGTGCCGCTGGTGGCCGTGCCCCTCGCCGCCTGGGCGGCGGGATCCCTGCGGAGGGCGGCCGAGCTGTCGGCCATCGTCGTCGGCGCTGCCGGCGTGGTCATCGCCCCCTGGGTGGTGCGCAACCTGCTGGCCTTCGAGCATCCGGTGTACCTCTCCGACGGGTTGGACGTCACCCTGACCGTGGCCAACTGCCCGCCCACCTACCACGGCGACTACCTCGGCTACTGGCGGATCGAGTGCGCCACCGACCATCCGCCGCCCCCGGGCGGGGACGAGTCGGTGCAGGGCATCTGGTATCGCCGGCTGGCCTTCGACTACATGCGGGCCCATCCGGCCCGGGTGCCGCTGGTGATGGCGGTCCGGGTCGGCCGGGTGTGGGGGCTTTACCGCCCGCTGCAACAGGCCCGCCTCGACCTGATCGAAGGGCGCGAGCTGTGGGTCTCCGACCTCGCCCTCGCCTGGCTCTATCCCGTGGCCGGGTTGTCCGTGGCCGGGGCGTTGATCCTGCGCCGGCGCCGGGTGCCGGTCCTGCCCCTGGCCGGGCTGGCCGTGGTGGTCAGCGTGGCCACGGCCATCACCTACGGCAACACCCGCTACCGGGCGGCGGCCGAGGCCGGCATGGCGGTCCTCGCCGCCGTGGCCGTGGACGCCGCTGTCGGGTCGTGGCGGCGTCCGGAGGCCCCGGAGCCGGAGGCGAGCGCCCCGATCATCGCCCGGGCCCCGGTGGGTGTCGGATGAGCGCCGGGCGCCCCGGCCGGTTCCCCTGCTTCGACGGCCTGCGGGCCTTCGCCGCCCTGTCGGTGGTCGGGGTGCACACCGCCTTCTCGTCCGGCTTCACCTTCCGGTCGGGCTGGGGGATCTACACCTCCCGCCTGGAGATCGGCGTGTCGGTGTTCTTCCTCATCTCCGGGTTCCTGCTCTACCGGCCCATGGCCGTCGCCCACCTGGGCGGCCCGGCCACCCTCCGGCCCGGCCAGTTCCTCGTGCGGCGGGCGCTGCGCATCGTGCCCGCCTACTGGGTCGCCCTGACCGTCCTCGGCTACGGCCTGCACGCGGTGAACATGGGCGGGGTCCGGGGCGCCCTGCTGCACTACGGCTTCCTGCAGATCTACAGCCGAGAGCACGTCCTCGGCGGCATCACCCAGGCGTGGTCGCTGTGCACCGAGGTCACCTTCTACCTCTTCTTGCCCCTCTACGCCCTGGCCATCGCCGGGCGGCGGCGGACGGGGCGGGCCCAGGTGCGGGCCGAGCTGGTGGGGGTGGCCGTCCTGCTCGCCGTCAGCGTCGGCTTCCGGGCCTGGCTGTTCCTGGCCCACCCCCCGATGACCGACCAGATGGCGATCTGGCTCCCCTCCTATCTCGACCTGTTCGCCGCCGGCATGGCCCTGGCTGTGCTCAGCGCCTGGCACCACACCGGGGGCACCGAGCCGGCCGTGCTCGGCCACCCGGCCGTGCCGTGGGTCAGCTGGGCGGCCGCCGGGATGGTCTACTGGGGGGTCTCCCACGCCCACCTGCCGGTGACCCCGCTGTATCGCGCCACCTACGCCCAGTCCCTCGAGCGCCAGGAGCTCTACGGCCTGTTCGCCCTTCTCCTCCTGATTCCGGCGGTGTTCGGCCCCCAGGACCGGGGGCTGGTGCGGCGCGCCCTCGCCTGGCGCCCGGTCGCCCTGATCGGCGTCGTCTCCTACGGGATCTACCTGTGGCACCAGGGCGTGGTGACCGAGCTGTTCTCGTGGACCGGGCGCAAGATGTTCCACATCCCCGCCCCCACGTTGCTGTGGGCGACGGTGGGTCTCAGCACGGCCGTGGCCGCCGTCAGCTACGCCGGGGTCGAGCGGTGGTTCCTGCGGCTGAAGCCGGGCCGGCGGCCGGCGGCCGCGCCGCCTCCGGCGTCCCTGCCGGCCGAGGATGAGTCCGACGGCGCCGGGGTCCTGGTGGTCGAACCGCTGGCCGCCCCCGCCCTCGCCGTCGCCGCCGGGGACGCCCCATGACCGTCACCGTCGTCACCCCCGCCCCGTCCGGCGGCCGCCCGTATCACTCCGACCGGGCCCGCCGGGGTGTGCGCATGGCCGGTCCGCTCGCCCTCGCCGGTCTGGGGGCCAACTCCGCCAACCTGGTCGTGACCGTGGTGGTGGCCCGCCTGCTGTCGGTGCGGGGCTACGGATCGCTGAACGAGTTGGTGAGCGTGTTCCTCGTGCTGTCCATGCCGGGCTCGGCCCTGCTGGTGGCGGTGGTGCGTCGGGTGGCGGCCTGGGAGGTCGTCGGGCTCGGGGACCGCGTCCCCGACTGGGCCCGCACGGTCCGGCGGCGCGGGGTGGCCGCCGCCGTCGTCTTCGCCGCCGTCGGATGGCTGGCCCAGGGGTGGGTGGCCGGGCGGTTGTCGCTGCCCAGCCCGGCCGGCGTCCCCGAGACCCTCGCCGCCGGCGCCGTCTGGGCCCTCTTGTGCGTCGAGCGGGGGCTTCTCCAGTCGCGCCTCGCCTATCACCGGCTGGCCCGCAACCTGGCCGTGGAAGGGGCCGGTCGCACCGTGCTCACCCTCGGCTTCGTGGTGGCCGGGTGGGGCGTGGCCGGGGCGACCGGCGGCCTGCTCGGCGGGGTGCTGTGCGCCCTGGTCGACGCCCGCCGCTCCGCCCGGACGACGCCGGCGGAGGTGCTGGTGGAGGCGTCCGCTCCGATCGAGGTCGCGGGCGCCCCGCCCGCCGCCGGTGGAGCGGCGCCGCTGGCCGCGGCCGCCTCGACGGGAACGGTCTCGGCCCGCGACCGGCGCCACCTCATGACCGACCTGGGCGTCGCCCTGGCCTCTCTCGCCCTGCTGGCCGTGCTGCAGAGCGCCGATGTGGTCATCGTCGGGCGACTGTCGCCCGGGGGGATCGGCGCCTACGCCGCCGTCTCGGTGGCGGCCAAGGCCCTGGTGTTCGCGGCCCTGGTGCTGTGCGGGTTCCTCCTCCCCGAGGCGGCCACCCGGTGGAAGCGGGGCGAGCACGCCATCCACGAGCTGATGGTCGCCCTCGGCGTGCTGGCCGTCCCTTCCGCCGGCCTCCTGCTGGCCTCAATGACCTTCGGCCGCCAGCTGCTGTCGATCGTGTTCGGCCCCCGGTTGACGGCGGCGGCGCCGGCGTTCGCCCCGCTGGTGGCGGCCATGTGGCTGCTGGGCACGACCGTGCTGCTCACCCACTACCTGCTCGGCGTGGGCCACCGCCGCATCGTGGGCCTGCTCGCCGCCGCCGCCGTCGCCGGCGTGGTCGTTATCACCCAGGGAGGCGGCTCCCCCTACGCCACCGCCTGGAGGGACCTCGCCCTGCAGGCCGCCCTGGCCGGGGTGGCCGCCAGCATGGTCATCGCCGTCCACAACCCCGCCCGGCGCCACCCGTGACCCCCGTCCACGAGACCGCCGCCGCTCCCGTGGCGGCCGTCGCCCCAGGAGACCCTTCGCCGCCCTCGCTGGCCGACGTGGCGGCCGAGGCTGGCCTGCGCCGCCTGCAGGTGGTGGCCTGGCGCGACCTCGAGGACCCCGAAGCCGGCGGCTCCGAGCTCCACGCCGCCATGGTCGCCGCCTCGTGGGCGGCGGCCGGCATCGACGTGACGGTGCGGACGTCGAGCTTCGAGCCGTGGCCGGTCGACATCCGCCGCGACGGCTACCGGGTGATCCGCAAGTCCGGGCGCTACCTGGTGTTCCCCCGCACCGCGGTCAGCGGTGGCATGCGCCGGGCCGGCCGGCGCGACGGCCTGGTGGAGATCTGGAACGGCATGCCGTTCATGTCACCGCTGTGGGCCCACTGCCCCCGCACCGTGTTCCTCCACCACGTCCACGCCGAGATGTGGAAGATGGTGCTGCCGCCCCGGCTCGCCCGGCTGGGCCAGCTGGTCGAGTTCCGGTTGGCGCCGCCCCTCTACCGGCGCACCCCCATCGTCACCCTGTCGGAGTCGTCGCGCCGCGAGATCGTGGACCGGCTCGGGCTGCCGGCCGAGAACGTGTCGGTGGTGGCACCCGGCGTCGACTCCCGTTTCGTCCCCGGACCGGGGCCCCGCTGCGAGCATCCCCTCGTCGTCGCCGTCGGCCGGCTGGTTCCGGTCAAGCGCTTCGACGTGCTGATCGACGCCCTGGTCGCCCTGCGCCGCACCCACCCGACGCTGCAGGCGGTGATCGTGGGGGAGGGCTACGAGCGTCCCGCCCTCGAGGCCCGGGTGGCGGCGGCGGGGGCGTCGGACTGGCTGACCCTGCCCGGGCGGGTCGACGACGACGCGCTGGTGGGGCTGTACCGGCGGGCGTGGGTGGTGGCGTCCGCCTCGGCGCGCGAGGGGTGGGGGATGACGATCACCGAGGCGGCCGCCTGCGGCACCCCGGCGGTGGCGACCGACATCGCCGGTCACCGCGACGCCGTGGTCGACGGGGCCACCGGGCTGCTGGCCACGTCACCCGCCCAGCTGGTCGCCCACCTCGACGCCGTCATCGCCAACCCGTTGCTGCGGCGCCGGCTGGGGCGGGCGGCCCGCCAGCAGGCGGCGCGCTTCACGTGGGAGGCGACCGCCCGGGGCACGCTGCAGGTCCTCGCCGCCGAGGCCCTCCGCCGCCGTCACACCGGCTGAACGATCTCAGCCGGCCTGGGGCCGGCCCCCCGAGTACCAGCGGCTCCACCCGCCCCCGGCTCCGCGCGCCTCGGCCGCCGCCCCGACGGGGGCCTCCTCGACCGCCGCCGGCTCCACCGGCTCGGGCGGCGGTTGGTCGGCCACCGGCGTCGCCCTCCAGGGCCGCCACCGCCGGCGGGCCGCCTCGGCGGCGGCGTCCGCCGCCAGCAGGAACACGGCGAGCCCGGCCAACAGGGCGGCGGTCTCGAAGTTGGTGGGCCAGGCGAACTCGTCGACGTAGTGGTGGGTGGCCTGGCCGGCCACCACCGTCCACCCCGTCGCCCCGAGGAGCCCGACGGCGCCGAGGGCCGGTAGCAGGCGGCCGTAGGGCAGGAGGGCTCCGGCGAGGGCGGCCACGGCCACCGGCGCGCCGACCCACGGCCGCACGGCGGCGGCCGCCAACCCGCCCGCCACCACCGCCGCCGCCAGGGCGGCGGGCAGCGGGGCCCTCCTGGCCCGGCCCCCGCCCACCAGGCGGAGCCGATCCTCGGGCACGTCGACGGCGGCGGTTGCCAGCCGGCGGCGCCGCCCGGGCCACAGGGCCATTGCCAGACAGCCGAGCAGGGCGACGGCGGAGACGGCGAGGGCGGCCCACACCCCCCGCTGCGGCGCCCACGACAGGTCGACGACCACGTCGCCGCCCCCGACCGGGCGCACCAGCCACCCGTTGGCGTAGCCGTCGACGATCTGCGGTGGACCCAGGTCGGGTCCGTGCTCGACCCGGGCGTGCCAGCCGGCGTTCTGGCTCTCGCCCAGCACCACCCAGAAGGGGGCCTGGGGCTGGTGGACGACGAGGCGGGCGGTGGTGGTGCCGAGAGCCGCCACCGAGACTGACGGGGCGGCGGCGGAGGCGGCCGGGGGGACGGCGCCGGGCGCCGGCGCCGGCTCGGGGGCCCCGTAGGGGGCGGAGTCGAGGACCAGGCGGTCGACGTCGACCCCGGCGGCGTGACCGGGAGTGGTCCGCACCACGTGGTCCCCGGGGCCGAGGGCGATGCCCTGGGCCGCCCAGCCGCACGGGGAGACGGCCAGGCCGCCGAGCTGCTGGGCGGTCTGGGTGTCGCCGGTGATCCGCAGCGGCACCGGGCGACCGTCGACGCTGAGCAGGTCGTCGCGACACGTTCCCGGCAGCTCCCCGGGGGTGGGCCTGGCGTGCAGCCCGGGCAGGCGGACCTCGGCCACGCCCAACGGCAGCTCGATGGGCTGGCCCGAGTAGTAGTCGGTCGACTTCACCGGGCGGACGGCCTCGAAGGTGAGCCGGACCCGCCGACCGGACAGGGCGGCGAAGTCGACGGGGATCGTCGTGGTGGCCCACGGCGTCGTCGAGTCGTTCACGGCCGGCAGGTCGACGGTGCGGCTGCCGGTGTCGGTGTCGATGCGCAGCCGGGTCGGCACCGAGTGGCGGCCGTCGGCGACCACGGTGAGGTCGAGGTGGTGGAAGGAGATCTTCTTGGCCAGGTCGTACTCGAGCCACGCCCCGTCCTGGGGGCCGAGCCCCGGGCTCCACACCGTCGTCGGGTCTCCGTCGATGGTGGCCGACGCCCGGGCCCGCACGTCGCCGGGCAGCCGGCCCGACGAGTAGGCGACGACGCCGCCGGCGGCCGACCCGAGCAGCCGGTCGATGACGTCGTCGGGAACCAGAGCGGAGATGCGAGCCGTGCCCGACACGCTGAAGGTGCGCGCCGTCGGGAGGTTGAAGGTGCGGGCCAGGTCCACCTCCGGGTCGGTGCGGGGCGGCACGGTCGGGGCCCGCCACCGGCTCATCACCAACGTGAGCCGGTGCGACAGCGAGTCGGCCCCCGCCGCCTTCAGCAGGTCGACCGGCATGCGCAGCACCTCGTCCACCCGCTGGTCCGCCACCCGCACCTCGGCGAAGCCGACCCCGGAGAGCCCGCCGTAGAAGGAGCGCTTCCCGGTGTTGGTGCCGTCCACCCGGATGCGCAGGGTGGAGAAGGTGCGGGTGGGGAAGGTGACGGTCTGGCCGGTCGGCGTGCGCGACGAGTCGCCGAGGGCCACGGTCACCGGCTGGCCGCCGTCGAAGGTGAGCGTCGCTGTGGTGATCCACCGGTTGCGGGGACCGACGAGCGGCTGAACCAGGTTCACCTGGTCGGTGGTGACCGGCGCCAGGAACCGCACCTCGAGGTACTGGCCGACAGGGTCGTCGAAGGCGGCCACGGTCCACGCCGTCTCGAGGTTGCCGTCCATGGCGTTGGCCGCCCTGTTCTCCGGCGTGTAGGTGATGGGGTTGCCGTAGTCGCTGGCCCGGATGCTCTTGACGCCCCGCTGCTGGGCGACGGTCCGGCTGGTGTCGGTCTGCCCCGGAAAGAGCGGCAGGCGGGCGTCGGTCGGGTCGGACGTGATCGGCTGCTCGCCGGCGGCCTCGGTGTAGCCGAGGTTCTCGCGCACCGTTCCCCACCGCTGCGCCTGCCGGCGGTTGGTGTCGGTCACCACCAGGGCGGCGTTGGAATCGAGGGCGGCGCTCAGGGCGCCCGGGGTGAGCGACGGGCTGTAGAGAACGGTCGGGTCCCCCCCGAGCAGCCCGGTGGGGGCCAGGGCGACCAGGCCCTCGCCGTCGCCGTCGACCACCACCGGGTCGGCGCCGCTCTCGGCCCGGAGGATGGGCCGGGCGTCCGGCACCGCCTCGAGGGCGACCGGCGGCGGGTAGGGGGCGTCCTCGGGTAGGCCCAGCTCGGTTTCGTCGATCAGCGGGTAATGGTCGGGGCGGGCGGCGGTGACGGCCGGGTCGCCGAAGCCGACGGGGTCGCCGAGTCCGGGCGGCGACGGGCTGAACAGCTGCCAGGTCGGCCGGGGACGGGGCGTGTTGTACCGCTCGTACTGCAGGTCGGAGCGGATCAGCACCTCACCGACGCTCATCATGCGGGCCAGCGGGGCCAGGCCGGAAGGCTCGAAGGTTCCCTCCTGCAGGGGGCGGTCGAGCGCGCCGAGCAGGTTCACCGACGCCGGCGAGCCGTAGGGGACGAGCTCGCGGGCCACGAACGGTCGGTCCATCAACCCGGGCAGCACCGGGTCGACCGTGTCCCCCCAGCGGTAGGCGGCGAAGTCGATGCCGGGCAGGGCCAGCACCCGGGTGTCGTGGGGACCGCGGTCGAGGTAGGCGGCGACCTGGTTCCAGTAGTTCGGGATGTTCTCGGCCCGGGCCAGGTTGGGCGCCACCATCTGGCCCAGCCACAGCGGCGGCAGGTCGGCGGCCACCAGACCGGCAACGATGACAGCGGCCAACACGCCGGCGACCCGCAACCGGGTGATCAGGGCGGTGACACCGGCGCCGAGGAAGACGGCGATCCCCAGCACGATGAGCGGCACCGCCCGGTTGGTGCTGCGCAGGGCGAAGCCGGCGGTGGTGCCGGTGGCCGTGGCCTTGAAGGCGGCGCCGATCGGAGAGGGATGGTCGAACGGGTGGGCGCCGACCGACAGGATGGTGCCCACCACCACCAAGGCCACGAAGTAGGCCCGGTGCCGCCAGCGCACGGCCACGGCGGCCACGAACGCCAACGCCGGCACGGCGAAGCTGACGGCGATGAGCCACAGCGAGGTCATGTAGCCCGCCGCCACCGGCAGGTACAGGCCGAGCTTGTCCTGCCCGTAGAAGTACCAGTAGCCGAGCCCCCGCACCGCCTCGGCCGCCGTGCTGGTGCGGGCGACGGTCTTGACGCTCTCGGTGTAGCGGAGGATGTCCATGCCGTAGCCGCCCTCGACGGCGAGCCCGGCGATCCACCACAACGACACCAGCGCCGACAGGACGCCGATCTTGGCCGCGACCCACAGCGCCCTCCGCCACCCCGCCTCGCCGGTCACCACCGCCCACAGGACCCACAGGACGGGCCCGATGCCGGCGTAGATGAGCGAGCTGGCGTTGACCCCGCCGATGACCGCCACCACCACGGCGAAGGCCGCCGGATGCCGCCACCCCCCGCGCCGCACCCCCCGGGCGGTCAGGCCGACCAGCCACGGCAGCCCGGCCCACGGCATCAGCAGCGCCGACAGCCGGGCCTCGTAGGCCAGCAGGTAGGGCGACAGCATGTAGGCGAGCGCCGCCACCGTGGCCCCCACCCGGGCCGCACCCGGTCGTGGCCGCTCGAGACTGCGCAGCAGGAACAGGGTTCCGGCTCCGGCGGCGAACAGCAGCGACGCCAGCCAGATGCGCTGGGCCACCCACACCGGGGAGCCGAGGTGGGCGAGGACCCAGTAGTAGGGCCCCATGGGGAACAGGTACCCGATGGTCTGGTGCGACACCGTCCCCATGGCGATGTGCGGGTCCCACATCGACAGCGCCCGCGACATCAGCCGGCCCGGGTCGAGGTACAGGTACTGCTTGGTGTCCGACCCCACCTGGCCGGGCTTGGTCAACAGCAGCGGCACATAGGCCACCGCCGCCAGGAAGAGGTGCTGGGCCCACGCAGCGGGCTGCCTCAGCCGGCGGAGGCGATCGGGGCGCGTGGTGGCTGGGCTGTCGGACACCGGTGGGCCGCCCGGTCTGCCGAGGTCGACGGCGGGCCGGCAGGGGCCCGGTACCTTACGTCCGGTCATGAGCGCTCACGTGTCAGGGCCGGGAGGCGCGACGTGGCCCGCATGACCGGCGAGCGTCCCCTCGAGGGGGTGACGCCCGACTCGCTGCTGGCCCTGCACGACGCCGGCTACCGCGAGCTCGCCGGCCGGCTGGGGCCGGGCCGGGTCCTCGACGCCGGGTGCGGCCTGGGCTTCGAGTCGGCCAAGCTGGCCGGCCCCGGTCGCACCGTGGTCGGAGTGGACTACGACGCGGCCACGGCCGTCGAGGCCCGCCGCCGGTACGGCGACGCCGGGCTGACCACCGCCTGCATGGACGCCGCCCGGCTGGGGCTGCGCACCGGGTCGTTCGACTACGCCTGCTCGTCCCACCTGGTCGAGCACTTCAGCCAACCGGCCCACCACGTGGCCGAGCTGGCCCGGGTGCTGGCCGACGACGGCACCCTGCTGCTGGTGACGCCGAACCGGCCGGCCGACTTCGAGAACCCCTTCCACCTGGTGCTGTTCGTCCGCTCCGAGCTGGAGGAGCTCCTGGGCCGGCACTTCGCCGAGGTGTGGGTCGGGGGCCTCGACGGGAAGCCCGCGGTGAAGGAGGACTTCGCCGCCCGGCGGGCCAAGGCCAACCGGGTCCTGGCCCTCGACTTCCTCCACCTGCGTCACCGCATCCCGAGGCGGTGGTACATCGGGCTCTACACCCGGGCCCTGCCCGTCGCCTACCGGTTGATGGCCCGGGGGGACAGTGGGGGCAGCACCGGCATAACCGCCGACGACTTCTTCGTGACCGACGAGGTGGACGACACCACCCTGGTGCTGATGGCCGTGGCCCGCCGGCCGATCAGAGGTGCAGCTGGGCGATGACCGGGGCGGCCACGGTCGAGGCGTAGCGCCACGCCCCCGACGACCACGTGGCGCACGGCTCGGTGATGCCGGCGCGCGCCGGGTGCCCGCTGGGGCAGAAGTGGACCCCGTCCGGCGCCCGCACCCTCGCTGCCGGGGCCCGGGTGGCCGGGTCGACCGCGGTGCACGGCTCGGACGCCAGGCAGGGGAGATAGTCGGTGTAGGCGCCGTTGCGGGTGACGGACTGGCCGGCGTCGACGAAACGGGCGTGGGGCCACACGAACGGAAGGGTGCGGTACAGGGCGGTCAGCTCGACCGGCTCGAGGGCGCCGCTGCGGAACGGCGGCGGGCTGGCCCAGTAGGTGGTGACGTGGGCCCGCTCGAGGAGGCTCATCATCTGCGACACGTCGGAGGTGTACTTGGCCACCAGTGTCGGCCCCGAGTAGGGCCGGCCGGTCACCGGGTCGTGCATGCACGGGGTGAAGGCGTCACCCGAGAACTCCACCACCGCCGCCTCCGGGCGGAAGCGGGCCAGCTCAGCCGGCAGCTTGGGCAGCCAGTCGCACGGGGCGGTGCCGCCGAACACCAAGGTGTCGACCGACGCCCGCTGGTGGGCGGTCAGGTCGGGGATCAGGTAGGTGTCGGCCTCCCAGACCAGGGAGTCGCCGATGAGAAGGACGTGGTGGGTGGGCTGTGCCACCGCGCCCAGGCCGTAGCCGGCGGTGGCCCACCCGATGAGTCCGAGGGCCAGCACCGACGCCACCACGGCCATGAGCCTGATCCTGGACATTCCACCTTTGAAGTACCCAACCGGCCCGGTCCGGATGCGGGACGTGAGATGCGACCCACTGTCCGCAGCCGGCGTCGGTTAGGGCTTCGGCAGGTGGGTGCCGTCGTCCTGCCCGGGGTGGCGCCCGGCCTGGCCGCTCAGGCGGCGGCGTGCAGGACGGAGGCGGGGGGCTGGTCGGCGGCGCAGGACCCGGGCGGGTCGTTGAACCGCGGGTCGGCCGTCCACGACCCCTTCCACCAGCCGGCGACCGGCGCCGGCAGGCTCCACGCCGGGCTGACCGAGGCCAGCACGGCCGACCCGAGGCGGGCGGCGCCCGACGGGCACAGGTGGGTGTTGTCGATCATGCGGGCCCGGCTCCAGCTGCCGTCGGCTCCCTGCAGCCAGGGGGAGAAGGCCCCCTTCAGCTCGAGGGCCCCCGCTACCGGCAGGTAGGCGACCTGCTGGGGCCGGGAGGCGGCGGCACCGGCGACGACCGAGTCCCAGGCGTCACGCTGGGCTTCGACCAGGGCCATGTGGGCCGGGGTCTCCGCCAGTCGCTGGCCGACCTTGGGGAACTGGAGGAAGACCACTCCCTTGACCCCGTCGCCCGGCGCCAGCAGCACGTCGAGGGCCTGGCCGAGCAGGCGGGTGTAGCCGGCGGGGTCGGTAGCGGCGGCCGGGTTGTCCCAGCTCCAGCTGCCGATGACGACCTCGGGGTGGTCGCGGGCGATGATGCCAGGCCAGTCGGTCCGCCACGACGAGGTGATCGTCAGCCCCCAGCCCGGGAAGGCCAGGTTCGTCACCCGGGCCGCCCCGGTCGCCTGGAGGGCGGCGGCCAGGCCCGGCTCGGTCGTGTTCATGACGCTGTCGCCGATCACCAGAACCCGCAGGGGGTCGGCCGCGGTGGGCACCCGGCCGATCGAGAACAGCGCCGGGGTCGGCGCCGCCGGCGGGGCGGCGGAGGAGGTCGGGGCGGTCGACCTGACCGTCCCGATCTGAGCGACGTTGGCCGGGCCGGCGGGCGACGGCGCGCCGGCCGGCGCGGACGAACCGGCTGGGGAGGCCGAGGCGACCGAGGCGGCCAGCATCGACGGAGGGGCCACCGCCGCCGCCGTGGCCACCGGCATCGACACGGCCACGATGCCGACAGCCGTGGCGCCCACCGCAGCGGGCAGGGCCAGGCGCCGGCGCCAACCGGCCAGCGCCCCCCGCCGGATGGGCAGCTCGATCAGGTAGTAGCTGGCGGCGGCCAGCCCGAAGGTGGCGGCCACGGCGGCGAGGTGGGCGACCCACGCCGGCACGGCGAGGTTGGCGGGGGAGAGGGCCCGGAACACCGGCCAGTGCCACAGGTACAGGCCGTAGGAGATGGCGCCGACCCAGCGGATCGGCCGGCGCGATAGGAGCGCTCCGAGGGGCCCCGGGGCGGGGCGGCTGACGCCGGCGATGACCACCGCGCCCAGCACCGAGGCGGCGAGGAACCCGCCGCGGAACATCCACACCGGCGTACCCGACAGCACGCTCCAGCCGGCGAGCAGGGCGACGAGGGACGCCGCCCCGGCGCCGTGTAGGACCCGGGGCCGGCGGGGGGACCAGGCGGGCCGGCGGGCCAGCAGCAGGGCCAGGCCCGCTCCGATCAGCAGCTCGAAGGCCCGCGAGTCGGTGCCGAAGTAGGCCCGGCTCGGGTCGCCGCCGTTGCCGGCGAGCACGGCCATGGCGACCACGGACGCCGCCGCCAAGGTGGCGGTGAGAGCCATGGTGGCCGCCCGCCACCGCCGGCCGGCCACCTTGGCGACCAGCAGGAGCAACAGGGGCCATACGACGTAGAACTGCTCCTCGATGGCGAGGGACCAGGTGTGCTCGAGCGGCGACGGGGCGCTGAACTGGGCGAAGTAGGACTGGTGGGCGGCGATGAAGTGCCAGTTGGCCACGTAGGCCAGGGCGGCCAGCCCGTCGCCCCGGAGCAGCTGGCGGTTGAGGCCCGGCCCGCCGAGCCCGGCGTAGAGGGTGACGGCGGCCAGCACCCCGAACAAGGCCGGCAGCAGCCGCCGGGCCCGCCGGGACCAGAACGACGGGAGCCGGATCGAGCCGGTCGCCGACCGCTCGGACACCAGCAGGCCGGTGATGAGGAAGCCGGACAGGACGAAGAAGAGGTCGACGCCCAGGTAGCCGCCGCCGGCCCACCCGAAGCCGAGGTGGTAGGCCATGACGGCGGCGACGGCCAACGCCCGCAGCCCGTCGAGGGCCGGCATGTGGCGATGGTCGGTCGTGCGGATGGCCTCTTCTCCGGCTGGGCGGGCGCGGGATGTGTCTCCTCATCGTCCGGGCCGGCCGGAGCTGAAGGACACCCTGGTCAACGCGGAGCGCCGGGCCGCTGTTCCCGCAGTACCGTCGCCCCGGTGTCCGGACCGACGATGCGCGCCGCCGTCTACCGGGGGGCCCGCACGGTGGTGGTGGAGGAGGTGGCGGTGCCCGAGGTCGGGCCCGGGGAGGTCCTCCTCGAGGTCAGCCACTGCGGCATCTGCGGCAGCGACCTCCATCTGATGATGGAGGACTGGGGCCGGCCGGGCACCATCGGCGGCCACGAGTACTCGGGGGTGGTGGTCGAGGTCGGCGCCGACGTCGACGGGTGGGCGCCGGGGGACCGGGCGGTGGGCGGCCCGGGGCCCGGTTGCGGAACCTGTCGGGCCTGCCGGGCCGGCAGCCCCAACCTGTGCGCCACCCACCCCGGGCCGATCATGGCGGGGCCCGGTGCCTTCGCCTCCTACAAGCTCCTCGCCGCCGACCGGCTCTTCCGGGTGCCCGACGGGGTCGACCTCCGCACCGCGGCGCTGACCGAGCCGCTGGCCGTGGCGTGGCGCGGCGTGCGCAAGGCGGGGGCGGTGGCAGGAATGCGGGCGCTGGTGACGGGCGCCGGACCGATCGGGCTGCTGACGGTGGCGGCCCTGCGGGCCAGCGGAGTCACCGAGGTGACGGTCAGCGAGCCGGAGGAAGGCCGCCGCACCCTGGCCCAGCGGATAGGAGCGACCGAAATAGTGAGCCCCGAGGACCTGGAGATGCCGGCGATGCCGATGGAGCTGGTCGAATCACCCTTCGACATCGCCTTCGACTGCTCCGGCCGCCCCGACGCCATGGAGGCCGCCCTGAACCACCTGGACCGGGCCGGCACCCTCGTCCTGTCGGGCACCGGAATGCGCCGTCCCCGGTTCGACGCCAACCGGATCATCCTCAACGAGCTGGTGGTCACCGGAACGGTCGAGTACACGCCCGGCGACTACGAATCGGCCCTGGAGCTGCTGGCCTCCGGCACCCTGCCGACCGGCGCCCTGATCGAACCGGAAGACGTGCCCCTGGACGGAGTGCAACGGGCCATGGAGCGCCTGGTCGCCGGCGAGCTGGCCGGCAAGGTCCTGGTGGCGCCCCATGCCTAAGCCCGGTCAGCCCCGCTTCAACCACATCGCCATGAGCGTTCCGGCCGACCTACTCGGCGAGGAAGGGCGACGGGACATCGTCAGCTTCTACTCGGAGGTCTTCGGCTGGAACGAGCTGCCGACCGAGACCATCGACCGCCAACGCCTGATCCTCAGCGCCTACACCTTCGACCAGTTCGTCTTCCTCATCGCCGACGACGAGCCGATGAGGGCACCCCGCCTCGACCACTTCGGCCTCGGCGTTGGCAGCATGGAGGAGCTCGACGCCTTCTACCAGCGGGCCCTGGACTATCGAGCCAAGGACGAGCGGGTGTCGATCATCGACAAGAAGACCGAGCAGCACCCGGCCCTGTCGCTCACCAGCTTCTATGTCGGTTACCTGCTGCCCCTGATGGTCGAGGTCCAGTACTTCGCCTTCGACGCCGCTCCCTCGAGCTCCTGAGCGGGCCGCCCCGCCCGGGCAGTCCCCACGTGAAGACTCGTCCACAGGCACTCTCCTCCGGGATACCGCCGGCGCGGCCGGCAGTCCCCAGCTGAAGACTCGTCCACAGGCAGTCTCCTCCGGGAGACCGCCGGCGCGGCCGGCAGTCCCCAGCTGAAGACTCGTCCACAGGCCGCCGATCGATGGGCCCACACCGGCTACGGGCGTCGCACTCCGGCCTCGCACACGACAAGCCTAAAGAGAGGTTGTGACGGCGCGGCTACCGTCCGGTGAGTGCTGGTGATCGGCCTCACAGGAGGAATCGGGTCGGGCAAGTCGAGCGTTTCGGCCCTGCTCGCCGAGCGGGGCGCGGTCATCATCGACGCCGACCAGATCACCCGTGAGGTCCAGGCGCCCGGCGGTCAGGCCTACCAGGGCATCGTCGACCGGTTCGGCACCGACATCCTGGCTCCCGACGGGGCCATCGATCGACCGGCGCTGGCCGCCATCGTCTTCAACGACAAGCAGGCCCTGGCCGACCTGAACGGCCTGGTCCACCCGGCCGTGGGAAAAGTCATGGCCGAGCGCATGGCCGCCGAGGCGGCGACCGACCACGTGGTGGTGCTGGACATCCCGCTGCTGGCCGAGTCGACCACCCAGCGCGACTACCTGGCCGGCGTGCTGGTGGTGGACTGCCCGGTCGAGACGGCCGTGGAGCGCCTGACCGGTCAGCGGGCGATGACGGAGGAGGACGCCCGGGCCCGGGTGGCGGCCCAGGCCACCCGCGAGGAGCGCCTGGCCAAGGCCGACTTCGTCGTCGACAACTCCGGCGACCTGGCCCACTTGGGGGCCGAGGTCGACCGGGCGTGGGCCTGGATCCAGGCTCTGGCGCAGAAGGCGACGGCCGACCCGACCAGGTGACCGAGGAGCTCGGTCGGCGCCGCGATAGGTGTCACAACCGGGCCAAGGGTGTTACAACCCCCCGGTACCCTTGACGGGATGCCCCGGTTCGAGGTCGTCAGCGAGTTTCAGCCGGCCGGCGACCAGCCCAAGGCCATCTCCGCCCTGGCCGAGGGGGTCAATCGGGGGGACCGGTTCCAGACCCTGCTGGGCATCACCGGGTCGGGCAAGAGCGCCACCATCGCCTGGACCATCGAGGCGGTCCAGCGGCCCACCCTGGTCATCGCCCCCAACAAGTCGCTGGCCGCCCAGCTGGCCAACGAGTTCCGCGAGCTGTTCCCCCACAACCGGGTCGAGTACTTCGTCTCCTACTACGACTACTACCAGCCCGAGGCCTACATCCCCTCGAGCGACACCTACATCGAGAAGGACTCGTCGATCAACGACGAGGTGGACCGGCTCCGCCACTCGGCCACCGCCGCCCTGCTGACCCGGCGCGACGTGATCGTGGTCGCCTCGGTGTCCTGCATCTACGGCTTGGGGTCCCCCGAGGAGTACCGCAGCCGGATGCTGCTCCTCCGCCAGGGGACCGAGCACGACCAGCGGGCGATCCTCTCGCGCCTCGTGGACATGAGCTACGAGCGCAACGACATGAACCTGGTCCGGGGCAAGTTCCGGGTGCGGGGCGACACCATCGAGGTGCACCCCGCCTACGAGCCCTTCGCCGTACGGGTGGAGCTGTTCGGCGACGACATCGAGCGGATCAGCCAGTTCGACCCGCTGACCGGCGAGCAGCTGGGTGACCTCGAGGAACTGGTGATCTACCCGGCCACCCACTACGTGGCCGGTGAGGAGCGGATGCGCAAGGCCATCTCGGGCATCGAGGCCGAGCTGCAGGAGCGCCTGGCCTTCTTCGAGAGGGAGGGCAAGCTCCTCGAGGCCCAGCGGCTGCGGATGCGCACCCAGTACGACCTCGAGATGATGACCGAGGTCGGGTTCTGCAACGGCATCGAGAACTACAGCCGCCACATCGACGGCCGCTCACCGGGTGAGCCCCCCTACACGCTGCTCGACTTCTTCCCCAAGGACTACCTCCTCGTCATCGACGAGAGCCACGTGACGGTTCCCCAGCTTCACGGCCAGTACGAGGGCGACCGGTCACGCAAGGACACCCTGGTGGAGCACGGCTTCCGGCTGCCATCGGCGGTCGACAACCGGCCCCTGCGCTTCGACGAGTTCTACGAGCACGTCAACCAGTGCGTGTTCCTGTCGGCCACCCCGTCGGCCTACGAGATCTCCCAGTCCGCTCAGGTGGTGGAGCAGATCGTCCGCCCGACCGGCCTGGTCGACCCCGAGGTCATCGTCAAGCCGACCAAGGGTCAGATCGACGACCTGATCGAGCAGATCAACACCCGGGTGGCCATGGGGGACCGGGTGCTGGTCACCACCCTGACCAAGAAGATGGCCGAGGACCTGACCGACTACCTGCTCGAGATGGGGCTGCGGGTCCGCTACCTGCACTCCAACATCGACACCATCGAGCGCATCGAGATCCTGCGCGACCTGCGCCTCGGCGAGTTCGACGTCCTGGTCGGCATCAACCTGCTGCGCGAGGGCCTCGACCTGCCCGAGGTCTCCCTGGTGGCCATCCTCGACGCCGACAAGGAGGGCTTCCTGCGGTCGGAGACGTCGCTGATCCAGACCATCGGCCGGGCCGCCCGGAACGTCGACGGCCAGGTGATCATGTACGCCGACAGCGTCACCGACTCGATGAAGCGGGCCATCTCCGAGACCCAGCGCCGTCGGGCCCTCCAGCAGGCCTACAACGCCGAGCACGGCATCGACCCCCAGACGATCCGCAAGGCGGTCACCGACATCCTGGCCCACCTCCGACCGGCCGAGGGGGCCCCGACCCCGACCCGCGAGCGCCGCTCACGCCGGTCGGCCAAGAGTGACTTCGCCGAGATGCCCCGCGAGGAGCTCGACCGGCTCATCCGGACCCTCGAGGAGGAGATGCACGACGCCGCCGCCGAGCTGCGCTTCGAGTACGCCGCCCGCCTACGTGATGAAATCAACGACCTGAAGCGTGAGCTGAGGGAGCTGGTCTGAGTTGTCCGACAAGCTGCTGGTCCGCGGGGCCCGCGAGCACAACCTGAAGAACGTCTCCCTGGAGCTGCCCCGCGACCAGCTGATCGTGTTCACCGGATTGTCCGGGTCGGGCAAGTCATCCCTGGCCTTCGACACCATCTACGCCGAAGGCCAGCGCCGCTACGTCGAATCGCTGTCCTCCTACGCCCGCCAGTTCCTCGGCCAGATGGACAAGCCCGACGTCGACTTCATCGAGGGGCTGTCCCCCGCCATCTCGATCGACCAGAAGTCGGCCTCGCGCAACCCCCGGTCGACGGTCGGCACCATCACCGAGATCTACGACTACCTCCGCCTGCTCTACGCCCGCATCGGCGTGCCGCACTGCCCCAACTGCGGCAACCCCATCACCCGCCAGACCCCCCAGCAGATCGTGGACCGGGTCCTCGAGCTGGCCGACGGCACCCGGTTCCAGGTGCTGGCCCCGGTCGTCCGGGGGCGCAAGGGGGAGTACGAGGGCCTGCTGGAGGAGCTGGCCACCTCCGGCTACGCCCGGGCCCGAATCGACGGCGAGGTCCACGAGCTGTCCGACCCGCCCAAGCTGGCCCGCTACGAGAACCACACCATCGAGGTCATCGTGGACCGGCTGGTCAAGCGGCAGGGGATCGAGCGCCGCCTCACCGACTCGCTCGAGACGGCCCTGCGCCTGGCCGAGGGGGTGGCCGAGGTCCAGCTGGTGCCGGGTAAGGGTGACGACGCCGCCGGCGAGGGGGAGACCCTCATCTTCAGCCAGCACCTGGCCTGCAACAACTGCGGGCTGTCCTTCGACGAGCTCGCCCCCCGCAACTTCTCGTTCAACTCCCCCTACGGGGCGTGCTCGCACTGTGCCGGGCTCGGCACCAAGTACGAGGTCGACCCCGAGCTGGTCGTCCCTGACCCCGACCTGTCGATCGAGGAGGGCGCCATCGCCCCCTGGTCGGGCGCCCGGCTGGAGTACTTCTCGCGGGTCCTCCACGCCGTGGCCGAGACCTGGAGCTTCTCCCCCAAGACCCCCTGGAAGAAGCTGAAGAAGGCGGAGCAGAAGGTCGTCCTGTTCGGCTCGGGCACCAAGCAGATCCACGTCCAGTACCGCAACCGCTACGGCCGGGTCCGCTCCTACCACACCCACTACGAGGGCGTGGTGCCCTACCTGCAGCGCCGCCACTCGGAGGCCGACTCCGACTACATGCGCGAGCAGATCGAGGGCTACATGCGCGAAGTGCCCTGCCCGGAGTGCAACGGCGCCCGCCTCCGGCCCGAGTCGCTGGCGGTGACAGTCGACAGTCGCAACATCTACGAGCTGTGCAACCTGTCGATCAGGAACGCGGCTGCTGCCCTCAACGCCCTCACCCTCACCGAGCGCGACCACCTGATCGCCGACCGGGTCCTGCGCGAGATCCGGGCGCGGATCCAGTTCCTCCTCGACGTCGGCCTCGACTATCTCAGCCTCAACCGGTCGGCCGGCACCCTGGCCGGCGGTGAGGCCCAACGCATCCGCCTGGCCAGCCAGATCGGCTCCGGCCTCGTCGGCGTGCTCTACGTGCTCGACGAGCCGTCGATCGGGCTGCACCAGCGCGACAACCGCAAGCTCATCGACACCCTCCTGCGCCTGCGCGACCTGGGCAACACGGTCATCGTGGTGGAGCACGACGAGGAGACCATCCGGGTCGCCGACCACGTGGTCGACATCGGCCCCGGCGCCGGGGAGCACGGCGGCGAGATCGTCGTGTCCGGGCCCCTCTCGAAGCTGCTTTCGACCAAGCGGTCGATCACCGGTCAGTACCTGAAGGGAACGAAGACCATCCCGGTGCCGGCCATGAGGCGCGAGCCGGGGGAGGAGTGGCTGGTCGTCCGGGGCGCCCGCGAGCACAACCTCAAGGACATCGACGTCGAGATCCCGCTCGGCTGCCTCGTCTCCGTGACTGGCGTCTCCGGCTCGGGCAAGTCCACTCTGGTCAACGACATCCTTTTCCGGGCTTTGATGCAGAAGGTCTACAAGTCCAAGACCGTCCCGGGCCGGCACAAGAAGATCGAGGGCACCGAGTTCCTCGACAAGGTCATCAACATCGACCAGTCGCCCATTGGCCGGACCCCACGGTCCAACCCGGCCACCTACACCGGCGTGTTCGACTCGATCCGGAAGCTGTTCACCCAGACCCAGGAGGCCAAGGTCCGCGGCTACCAGCCGGGCCGGTTCTCCTTCAACGTCAAGGGGGGCCGGTGCGAGGCATGTGCCGGCGACGGAACCATCAAGATCGAGATGCACTTCCTGCCCGACGTCTACGTCCCGTGCGAGGTGTGCAAGGGCGCCCGCTATAACCGCGACACCCTGGACATCACGTTCAAGGGCAAGAACATCGCCGAGGTGCTCGACATGTCCTGCGAGGAGGCACAGGAGTTCTTCGCCAACCAGCCATCCATCGCCCGGCACATGCAGACCCTGGTCGACGTCGGCCTGGGCTACGTCAGGCTGGGCCAGCCGGCGCCCACCCTGTCGGGCGGGGAGGCTCAGCGCGTCAAGCTGGCCAGCGAGCTCTCTAAGCGATCCACCGGCCACACCATCTACATCCTCGACGAGCCGACCACGGGCCTCCACTTCGAGGACGTCCGGAAGTTGTTGAATGTGCTGTCGAGACTCGTGGATCAGGGGAACACCGTGCTGGTGATCGAACACAATCTCGACGTGATCAAGACGGCAGACTGGATCATCGATCTCGGGCCCGAGGGTGGCGACGGGGGAGGGACAGTCGTCGTCGAAGGTTCGCCTGAGGCGGTGGCCAAGTGCCCGGACAGTCACACAGGGCAGTTCCTGGCTCCGCTTGTGGGAATGTGAACGTTCTTCGCTCCTTTGACCGTCTAAATTCCGGTCTGTGGCACATGTCGCGACTAAGAGGCCGCGCGGATAGGCGCTAGCAGCGGGACCATCCACCGGTCGTCGGTTTGGCCCGACTGGGATGTCGGGTTGCTACCCAACCCGACGACCCAGTGGAGGTCGGCTACATCATGCGCGCGTTGCAGGCCGGAGTGTTCGATGCTGTCTGGGC
>Ga0209810_1000303_pt1 | contig 126305 bp, 109 predicted proteins | sample Coa_R1_7_FD_187159 | JGI IMG/M metagenome (GOLD analysis project Ga0209810, IMG submission 187159) | Surface soil microbial communities from Centralia Pennsylvania, which are recovering from an underground coalmine fire - Coalmine... | ecosystem: Environmental > Terrestrial > Soil >...
GCGCAGAACTCGGTGAGGATCCGAGACTTGGCAGAGCGGGATGCCTGACTGTAGCGCTGTTGGATCGCCTGGATGTATTCGCGTTTGGACCTGGGGCTCACTCGAGGGCCTCCTGCGGCTCGTGAGATAGGTCTCGCGGGTAACAGGATTATTGACGCGACGATGGGATCCTCGGTAGCAGTTTAAATGGCGCGATTCGCAAACTTGCAGTGGTGGGCCTTCTAGGGCATACTCAAACTGGTCTCGAATCCATGTGGGAGGCAAGTATGGGCACACCTATCGAAGTCACCATCGAGTACTGCACCAGCTGAGGGTATCTTCCCCATGCCGTCCGTGTGGCGGAAGAGATCCTCAAGGCGAAGAGAAACGACGTCAGCTCCCTCCGCCTCGTGCCGTCCTCGGGCGGGGTCTTCGAGGTGACGGCCGACGGCCGCACGATCTTCTCTAAAAAGCAAACAGGGCGCCGCCCAGAGCCAGGAGAGGTGCTCAGGGCACTGGACAGCCTAAAGAGGGCCTGAGAGCCGCTCACGTCCCTATTCGGGGCGCGATGACGGTGCGAAAAGCCTCCACCTCCCGGGCGGGCATATCGTAGGCCGTGTCGTGCGTGTGAGCGGGGAATAGGAAGACATGCTCCACGCCCGCCTCGTCGCGGGCACGGAGCATGCGCTCCGCGCAGGCCTCCGGAGGGCCAAAGAGCCCAAACGCATCGCAGATCTCCCTGGAGAGCGTGTCGGTGATCGCGTTGAGATCCTCGGGAATATCGAGGCCCGCCTCGCGCAACCAAAACAAGTTCGACCTGCTCGGATAGGTAAGCCAAGGATGGCCGGGGGCGAAGTACCGCTTTGGCCACAGGTGGGATTCGGGGTCGAGGGCGAAGGGCGCGATAAACACCGTGGGGAAGTCCCGCAGATCGCGCCCCGTCCGCCGTGCCCCCTCCTGCAAGCGCTGGCGAGCAGCGGTCACCGATCTCGGATGCAGTCCCACCATGAGAAGCGCTCCATCGGCCACCTCTCCGGCCAGTTCCACCATGTGAGGTCCTGCGGCCAGGAGGTACACGGGGACGGCGGGTCGGCTCGTATTCCGGAGCCGCGTCTGGGTCGACCCGAAGGGAACCGTTTCGCCGGCCAGGAGCCGCCGGATCACGACCACGGCCTCGCGGATGGTCTCGATCCTGGCCCGATGCCGGCCGATGGACCGCACGGCCAGGAATCCCGGGGCGACGCTGAGGCGCACCCGGCCGGGGGCAATCTCATCCAGGGAGTGGGCGAGAGAAGCCAGAACCAAAGGATGCCGGGTGACGGGATTGGAGGTGGCAGGGTAGAGGACCAGACGGCTCGTTCTCTCGGCGGCCAGCGCAAGCGTCACGTAGACATCGCGACCGCTGTGGGGATGGTCGTGCACGCCGACCCCATGGAATCCGGCATCTTCACATCGGCGGATGAAGTCAGCCACCTGGGGAACGGGCCACCCCACCGGCACACGGATGTCGACCCTCATTCGGCTACCACCCCGCGCGCCCCTCCCGTCACCGCACCAGACGGTGTCCGGAGATTCGTGAGAGCCCGCAGCCTCCTGGCTATAGCTAGTTGGGCGGCCGCGGGTGACCTCCTCCCCCGTCGAGGGGACCTCAAGGAGAAGGCCGGCGCGCCACGAAGCCGTGTCTAGCGGTGGCCCGGGAACGGGTATAGAGTACATCGCGAGACAGGCATCCAAGAGGCGCACAGCCCGATGTCCACCCCTACCCGAACTGCAGTCCTGCTAGCCCGCGGTCCCGACCGCAAAGGACTGGTGGCACGGATCGCGGGATTCCTCTACTCCCACGGGGCCAACATTCTCCATGCGGACCAGCACATCGACATGCTCGCTGGGATGTTCTTCCAACGGATCGAGTTCACACTGGACGACATGGACCTGCCCCCGGGGCAGCTGCAGGAGCAGCTCGTCCCTCTCATGAGGGACCTGGGCATGACCTTCCAACTCTACGGCACCGACGACGTCCCCCGGGTCGCTGTGCTCGTTTCGAAGTTGGAGCACTGCCTCATTGACCTCCTCCTGCGCAGCCGGGCCGGCGAAATACGCGGACAGATCGCCGTCGTCGTGAGCAACCATGAGACCCTTCGCCCGTGGGCGGAGTTGTTCCAGGTCCCCTTCGTCTACCTCCCGGTCACCCCGGAGACCCGGGCGGAGCAGGAGCGCAAACTCCTGGACGTGCTGGCGGACCACGAAATAGACCTCGTCGTCCTGGCCCGCTACATGCAGATCCTCACTCCCCGCGTAGTCCAAGCCTACCCGCTGAGGATCATCAACATTCATCACGGACTCCTCCCCGCCTTCCGGGGCGCACGGCCCTACCACCAGGCGATGGAACGAGGGGTCAAGTTGATCGGGGCAACCAGTCACTTCGTCACCGAGGAACTGGACGAGGGCCCCATCATCGAACAAGAAGTCGCACGGGTGTCGCACCGCGACACCCTCTCCGACCTGCAACGGAAGGGGCGCGATCTCGAGCGGCTCGTGCTGGCGCGGGCAGTCCGTCTCTACCTGGAACGCCGCATCCTGTGCTACGGTAACAAGACCGTCGTCTTCGACTAGAGGGTCCAGCTCCGGGGACGGACCCGTAGCTTGGTTCCTTTCCCTAGTAGGGGGGGCGCGAAGGAAAGACGGTCCCCCCGGAATCCCCCAGGAACCAAAGGCCGAATAATCTCGTGGAAGTGGGTAGGGTCATGGAAGCCACGCATGCCCGGTATTGGATCTTCCTGGTCGAATGCCGGGTTTGCCGCGTCAGATCACGATTGGGGGCGGTACCCGTGCGGCCGGGAGCGGGAAGGGATGCGGCCGTCCGCGAGTTCCTCAAGGGGGACGCGCCGGTGGAATGGACGTGCTCCGGGTGCGGGAGTGCCAACACATCCCGGGCCCCGGAAATCATTGTCCTGGAGTCCGAAACTCCTCACTGGCCCTGACCCGCCCACGGGTCCGCGAGGCCATCTCCGCTCTCCCGTTCGGCCTGTGGATGAGTGGCACCGGATCGCCCGGTGTGCTCCTTCATCCTCGTACATGCCCCCGGGGAAGAGGCGCTTACGCCTTCTCGAGGTAGGATGAGTCCGCCGAGTCTCGACGGGCGAAGCGGTGAGGACAATAGGCCATGCCTTCCGCAGCCACCCGCCTCCTTGCTCTCGCCTTGGGGTCTGCCCTCCTTCCCCCGCTGGTCCTCTGATGAGAGGTCGACCTCCGCCGAGAGGCCGATCCCGCTGGTTCGCCCGAGCTCGAAGGAGGAGGACACGAGGCCCAACACCTGTTCGATCGAGATGGATCCCCAATCGTCCCGCTGGGACACAACTCCGGGACGTGTCTCTGTAAATCTTGCCTCCTCGTCCCCTCTCCGGGTACTATGGCTGGGTGCGCAGGTGATCCCCGGAGGGCGCAAGACTCGGGGAGCGGGAACCGGGAGACGTCTCCTGATCCATGGACCACCGACCATGAGCCGACCGAACCGGCCGGGAGCCACGGCCCTTGACGAGGCACGGGAGGGGAACCTCTCCCAGCCGAGCCGGACCCCGCCTCTCTCGGCCTTCACGCCCGAGGAGCTGCGCATCATCAGGACCTACCGCACGCCGGCTCAGGTACAGGACTTCCTCCGTCGCCTTCCCTACAACTGGGAGCGAGGAGGCAAGACGCTTCGGTCCTTCCGCGGGGTCATCCGCCATGGGGAGGCCAACTGCCTTGAAGCCGTGCTCGCCGCGGCCACGATCTTGGAGCAACACGGTTACCCGCCGCTGGTCCTGGACCTGGTCTCGCAGGACGAGCTGGACCACGTTGCATTCTTGTTCAAGCACCGGGGACGCTGGGGGGCCGTGGCCAAGTCTCGCGACCCCGGCTTGCATGGCCGCAAGCCCGTGTTCCGGAGGATCCGTGACCTCGTGTACAGCTACGTGGACCCCTACGTGGACGGATCAGGGCGCATCGTGGGCTACGGCGTAGGGCACTTGGACGCACTGGTACGCGCGGACTGGAGGTTGGGGCGGGGGAACATGTGGGAGGTGGAGCGAGCACTCCTCCGGATGCCCCACAAGGAACTCCGCACGTCCGACCGCCGGTATCTCCGGATGCTCCGGCGATTTCTGGCCCTCACGCGGGCGGGGCACCCGCTCACCCCTAAGGCGTTGCGAGAGCTCTACGGGCCGGCCGTGGCCAGGTGGCTCTGAATCCCGCCTCGCCCCGACCTGCGGGGTCCGGCCCATCCGATTGCCTCGGCAAACTCGTCCACCGCCCGGGTAAACTCTCCCGGCCGATCGAGATTGCACAGATGCCCAGCCCCTCGAAGGACGACGAGCCTCGCATCCCGAGCGGCCTCGAGCAACCGGCCCTCATCGCGTCGGAAGCGGGAGTCCCGCTCTCCATTGAGAAGCAGGATGGGTCCCGGGTAGTCCCGCACCGTTCGGAGAACCGAGAGGTTCGGGATGTGCCGCGCGACGTCGGGCAGGGCCCGAAAGTACAGCCCGGCATCGATCAGGACCCGGGCGAGAGACGGGGCCAATCGCCGCCGGAACGCCCAGGCTTGGACCGCGCACAGGCCCCGTTCAATTGGCGTCCGCATGAGGAGAGCCGTCGCTCCGGAGAGACGGGAGAGGGTCGGCGGCAACAAGGTGCTGCAGCTGGCCAGGACCAGTCCCACCACCTTCCCCGGCCATCGCGCCGCCACCTCGAGGCCGACGTATCCTCCCAGGGAGAGACCCACGAGAAGCGCACGCCCTCCGGCTTCCCTATCGATCAGATCCCGCACCACCTCCACCGCACGGGAGGTCGTAAAGGACATCCCCTGAAGCTCCCCATGGCCGGGGAGGTCGGGGGCAATGACGCGGTACCGTGCTGCCAGAGCCTGGAGCTGGGGGGCCCACATGCGCCGCGTGAGGGCCATGGCGTGCACCAGCAGGATCGGAGGCGAACCCACCGGACCGGCGATGTCGGCCGGGGCTCGCACGAGACGACCGGGCTGGCTCTCCACGGCCTTCACCGTGGCCCCCAGTAGGGGGTCCGGACATCCAGCGCGTCCCGAAGCGCGTCGCCGACGAAGAAGACGGAGACCACGGTGAGCGTCACGACGATCCCCGGCGCCACCACGAGGAGCGGCGCAGTGACGATGTAGTCCTCGGCGCGCGTCATGAGATTCCCCCACGTAGGGATGTCGGGAGGAAGGCCGAATCCGAGGAAGTCCAGGGCCGCTTCAGCGAGGATGGCGCCGCCTACGGCAAAGGCCAGCTGCACCAGGACCGGGCCCAAGGCATTGGGAAGGATGTGACGGAAAAGGATCCGGCGGGTCCGCGCGCCGATGGCCCTCGCTCCCTCCACGAACTCCCTGGACCGGAGCGAGAGGTACTCCGCCCGGACGATCCGGGCCAGCCCCGTCCACCCGAAGAGTCCGAGGTACGCAATCAAGAGGAGGACGGACGTCCTGACCCCGCTGGTCCAGTTCAGGAGGACCAAGAGGAGAAATATGGCGGGAAAGCTCAGGATCAGATCCACCAGCCGCATGATGGCCGCGTCCGCCCACCCCCCGAAGTACCCGGCCACCGAGCCGAGGACGACTCCGATGATGCCCCCCACTATCATTGCGGCGAAGCCCACCAGGAGACTTATGCGTCCTCCGTACAAGAGGCGGGCCAGCTCGTCCCGTCCGAGGTCGTCGGTCCCAAGGGGGTGAGAGAGGCTGGGTCCCGCAAGGCTGTGATCCAGGTCGAGGGTCGCTGGGTTGTAGGGTGTGAGGAGGGGGGCAAAGAGGGCAGCGCCCGCCACAACCCCGAGCACTCCGAGGCTCACGAGGGCCATCGTGTGGCGCCGGAACCGAATCCACACGGCCCACCCAGGGGTCCACCCGCTGACCGGGGAGTTCCGGCTACCGCCCTGAATCATCCCGCCGGACGTCACCCGTATCTGATCCGGGGATCCAGTGCCGCATAGACGAGGTCCGTGGCCACGTTGCTCGTGATGAGGAGCGCGGCGCTTATCATGAGCCCCGCCATCTGGAGCGGGTAGTCTCGGTTGTTGAGCGCGGCCAGAAAGAGCCGCCCCATGCCCGGCCACCCAAAGATCGACTCGGTGATCACGGCCCCGCTGAAGAGGGCGGGAAGCTCGAGGCCCATGAGGGTCACCACGGGGAGGAAGGCATTCCGCAGCACGTGCCGGGCCAGCACGCGCCGCCAGCCCATTCCCTTGGCCAACGCCGTTCGGACGTAGTCCTCGCCGAGCACCTCCAAAACGCTCGCCCGCACGTAGCGGCTCCAGCTCGCCATGGACCCCAATCCCAGCACGAGGGCGGGCAGGGCCAAGTGCCGCAGGAGATCCGCGAGGGACGTGTCGCCGATGTCGTGCATCCCCGCCACAGGCAGGAGGCGCAGCTGCACGGCAAGGACCAGCTGGAGCACTATGCCCAGCCAAAACGTCGGCATCGCCCACACGAAGAAGCTGCCTAAGGACACCAGGTGGTCGGTCCACTGATACCTGTGGGTCGCCGCGTAAAGGCCCACGGGGAAGGCAACCCCCACGGCGATGAGGAAGCTGGCGCCCATGAGGGCGAGCGTCGCCGGCAGCCGCTCCCCGATCATCGCGAGCACGGGCTGTCCCGTGTAGTAGGAGTACCCCCACTGGCCACGGAGCAGTCCGCCCAGCCACGCCACGTAGCGGACATACCACGGGAGGTCTAGGCCGAGTTGGTGGCGCAACAGCTCCACCTGGGTCGGTGTGACCTGGGGATTGTGCAGGTAGACGGCGAGGGGGCCGCCGGGGGCCATGTTCATGATCCCGTAGCTCACCGCGGAGACGCACAGGAGGAGGAGCCCCGACTGGAGAAGGCGGCCCGCGAGATAGCGTCCTCCCACGCGTCTGCCCTCGGTTAGGGCACGTCCCACGTCTCGGGCGCCGTGGTCCCGAAGGTCGTGACGGCGTACCCGCGCACGGAGGAGGCCACGGCGTCGGTGTTCACGTACCAGAAGAGGAAAATGACGGGGACATCGCGCCACTCGAGCTCTTGAATCCGGTCGTAGATGAGGTGGCGCTTCGCTTCATCGACGGTCCGGTCGGCAGCCTCCAGGAGGCGGTCCATTTCGGGATTGGCGTACCGTTCCGCGTTCTCCCCGGGAGAGGAGGCGTCCTTCGGAATGTAGGCCGAGTGCCAGTTGATCTTATTTTCGGGGAACACGCCCTGCCCCCAGGAAAAGATGAGAGCGGCATCCTTCCCGTTCCACTGGGGACCGTCCTGACCGAACAGCGCGGCCGGGCTGACGGCATGGGTCTCGGTGTACACCCCGATCTCCCTCCACGCCTGCGCTATTACCTGCATGATCCGAACGTCCTGAAGGTGCGACGAGACAGTCCACAGGGGGATGTCGAGGCGCCGTCCGTCCTTGAAGAGGTATCCGCCAGGGCCCGGAGCGAAGCCAGCGTCCCGCAGGATCCGGCGGGCTTGCGCCGGATCGTAGGGTCTGGGGTGCAATCGCCTGTTCGCCCACGGGCCTGTGGGGACCATGTCGCTTGCGGCCGGCTCCGCCTGGCCCTTCATCACGTTCCGGATGATGGACGCCTTGGGCGTCGCAAAGTCGAGGGCCTGCCGCACCCTGACATCGCGGAGAAATTGGTACTCATCAAGCTGGACGAGCGCGTAGACCGGGGCCAGATACCGCAGCGCCACCACCCCTCGGAGGCGCCGGATCTCCTCCAAGCGACTGGGGGGGACGCTCGGAAGGAGGCTCAACTCCCCGGCCCGCAACAGGTTCACCCGGGCGTCCTCATCGGGGACGATTCGAACGACAAGGCGGCGGAGACGGGGCCTCTCCCCCCAGTAATAGGGATTCGGCAGGAGTGTCACGTGGTCGTCGGGGACGAAGTCGACCACGCGGAACGGGCCGGTGCCCACGGGCCGCCGGTTGAACGCCGAGTGATTGATCTGCTCGGGCGCGAGGTGTCCCAAGAGGTGGCGGGGCACGATGGGAGCTCCTGCCACCTGCTCCTTGAACGGCGCGTAGGGTTCCCTCAGGTGATAGACTACCTGTCCCGGCGTGGGGGTGTCGATGCTCGAGATTCGATCAAACCCGGTGGCGTACGTGACGTGGACCCCCGGGTTTGTCGCGAGTTGCCACGTGTACTTGACGTCGGCCGAGGTGAAGGGCGCGCCGTCCGACCACCTCACTCCCCGGCGCAGGGTGAAAGTCCACGCGCGGCCGTCCTTGCTCACCGTGGAGGACGTGGCCAGAGCCGGTTCCCAGCGTCCTTGGAAGTCAACGCGGGAGAGGCTGTCGAACGTATACCGGTACACGGCGCTGCTGGCCAACAGGCTGTGCAGATAGGGGTTCAGGTTATCGGGGGTATCCCCTAGGGCAGTGACGAACGTCCCGCGGGGCGGAGCGGCACCCACGCTGCCCCACGGGCCCAGGAGGAGACCCCCGAGGATCAGGAGCAGGACACGCCGGCGGAAATCCACGCGACTCCCGGAGATCCAGAGACGTAACGGTCCTCTACCGGTCCACCCCTTCTCAAGGGGCATTCTACCCACGAGGGGCGAGCGGAGCAACCACTCGTTCGAATCAGTCCCGCGCCCTTCCCGGGGTGCCTCCGGTCAAGGAAAGCGGGGAACGCTTCGGAATCCTCCCTCATGAACGGCCTCTCGCACGAGCCCGGGCGGTCGCCGGACCGCGGAGGCGCCAGAGGCGCCAGAGCTCACCTTGCAAAGCCTCCCCAGGAGCATTAGGATAAGGGGGCCGGACCCGGAGGGGTGGCCGAGCGGTCCAAGGCGACGGTTTGCTAAACCGTGGCGGGCAAAAACCCGCCCGTGGGTTCGAATCCCACCCCCTCCGCCATTCGTCCACCGTCGACCCGCTAGGCGTGCTCGAATCATCCGCAGGGACGAAGGCGAGGGGCGATTCAGGCCGCGCAATCCCCCCGTCGCACAGACCGGGGCCGGGGGCGAGAACGGTCCCGCCGAAGAGGAGGGGGCCGCCAGCCGGGGGACGCAATGAGCATCTACCGACGCTATGCGGAAGCGTACGCCCGCACCGGTCAATCCCGCTTCAGCCTGCAGCTCATTCCCTGGGTCCTTGGCGTGTTCCGCCGTTCAGGCTCTCACCCGCAGACGCTCGTAGACGTGGCGTGCGGGACAGGAGAGTTCGCCATCGCCATGGCGCGGCGGGGGGTCAGGGTGACGGGCGTCGACCAGTCACCGGAGATGTTGGCCATCGCCCGTCGGTCGGCCGAAGTCTCCGGGGTTTCCGTCACCTTTCTCGAGCAGGACATGCGCACCCTGCGACTCCCCGATCCGGTCGACGCAGCCACCTGTTTGTACGACAGCCTCAACTACATCGTCGACCCGGGGGAACTGGCCAGCACCATGGGCGCGATCGCCGCAGCGCTCGGCCCCGGGGCTGTGTTCTGCTTCGACATGACGACGCTTCGAGGCCTGGCCACCCGCTGGGGCACCCGGAGCTGGATCGTCCAGGATACCGGCGACACCTTCGAGGCCGACCAAAGCGAGTTCGACTACGATACGGGCATCGCGACGCTCAGGGTCAACGCCTTCCTGCGTCGCCAGGGCCACCTCTTCGAGCGCATCGAAGAGGTTCACCGGGAACGAGGCTACCCCGTCCCCGCGATAGAGTCCGCGCTGGCAGGGGCCGGGTTCGAAGTCCTCGGACGCTGGAGCAGCCCTGAGTTTGCCGAGATCACCCCGGAGAGCGAGCGGGTGTTCTACGCTGCCCGCCGCCTGTGACGCTCGGCGCCACGGTTACGTCACCGGATCCCGCGCGGCGCTCCCCAGCAGGTTCAGCAGGACCTGGGCGTTTCGGGCCATGTTCCCCCGCACGTGATTGTTGAACATGGCAAAGAGCCGGTCCACCCGGCGGCTGAGACGTTCAATCACATTCACCCACCGACGGAGCTCGTCCTCCCCGTAATCGTAATCATACCGCTCCTCGGTGGTCGCGCCCGCCTTCGCCCACCCCTCCCGGTTTCGACCATGGAAGCGGATGACCGCCCACTCTGCGGTCACCTCCTCCACCGTCGGCATCAACCAGGGGAGGTCCGGTAGGTCTACGATGACGTAAATAGCGCGCTCGGCCGCCAGGAGGTCAAAGACCTCCGGGTGTCTGGACCAGTCTCGGTGCCGGAACTCCACCGCGACCCGGCTTCCGGCAAGCTCCCGGACCCACCGGCGGAGGGTCTCGGGGAACTCCGGGGTGTAGCGGGCCGAAGGGGGGAGCTGGAACAGCACGTACCCCAGACGGCCAGCCCTGGCCAAGGGGTCCAGGAAGGCCCGAAAGGCATCCCAGCATGCGTTGAGGAACTCCTCGGGGACCTCGTCGATGCGCACCTCTTCGCTACGCCGGAGACGCAGGGGGAGGAGGTCAGCGAAACCCCGAGGTAGCCGCGCCACCGAAACGGCATGTCCGGTAAAGAGCCCAAAGGCCTTGACGTGCATCACAAAGCCAGGCGGGGTCTCCTCCACCCAGCGGTGACTGTAGGAGGGAGGTAAGAGGGCAAAGTAGGACGCATCGACTTCGACCGTAGGGAAGACCGTCGCATAGTACCGGAGCCTCTCACCTGCGTTCCGCACGGCCCCGGGGTAGAAACCACTCTTCACGAAGGAGGACTCCGCCCACGAGCAGGTGCCGACAAAGATCCGTCCCCCGACAGGCTGGGGCGGAGCAACGGGCAGGAGCGGCAACTGGCCCTCAGGCACCGTCTACCGGTCCCCTCCCTACAGGTGCCAGATCATGGTCATGGGCCCGCATCCTCGCCCCGGCGCCCTCGGCACGCGCGTCGGCCCTGCCCCGGTCGTAGGGGGAACCACCGGTGACCGCCGCCGGGAGATCCAGGGAGAGCCCTAGTTCCCCTGAAATTCCCGTACAAGGCCCCCGGGCGGACATCCGCGGGCGGGAGCTTCCCGTTATAGACCTGCGGCGCAAGGGCATTCGTAGATCAGGAGGGCGCGGGGTACTGTTTCGCGAGCCCTCCGGTGCCCCGCGGAGGCTCCCCGCGCCGGGAGACCTGCGCGGGCCCCCAAGTCGGGCCGTCCACAGGTCCCTGCGCGCGGCGAAGCATCCCCAGCACACGATCCGTCTCCTCATTCCGTCCGCCCAGGGGCGGGCCGAGGTGTGCATTGCGACCCCGCTTCCACGAGATCGATCCGGGGAGATCCAATCGCTTCCGGTGCGGCTGCGGGGGTCATCCGCTCGAGAGACTCCACCAGCCTCTCGACGTCCACCCCGAGGAAGGTGGGGGCGTAGACACGCAGCTTCGCGGTGGCTTTCCCCATGAGGACGTGAGCTCCATGCCAATTCCCCTTCTCGAGATGGTAGCACCCTGCAGCCGCCTGGACGAGGCCGTGGTAGAAGGTCCGCTCCGGCTCCCGGGACGAACGCCAGACATCCTCCCAGTACTCGTGGCACTCGAAATACAGGCCGGAATTGAACAGCGCAACCCCGCGCCAGACCTCCACCGCCACTCCTTTGGGCGCGGGCCCCCGGGCCAGCTCCAGGGCCGATGCGAGCCGCCGCGCCTGACGGCACAGGTAGGCCACGAAGGGCCGGTAGGGTGCGGCGAGCGCCACTGTGGCGCCGCCCTCCACGAACAGCCCGACCTCCCGAAGCGCGTGTCGGACCTCCGAGGGGGATAGGTCGGCCGCCCGTCCCACGTCCGCCAGAGCGACTTCCCCTCCGCCGGGGCTCGTCTGACAGAAACCGAGGAGCGCCCGGGCCACCCCCGCCGACTGGGGATCCTCCAAGGCACGGAGGGCCGCGGCGGAGAAAGCGTGCTTGACACGTACGTAGCTCACCCCGCCCTGCGAATCACGCCACGGGGACTCGTCCGAACTCCCTGAGAATGCCCTTCAGGAGCTCCGGGTCCGTACACGGAGTGGCACAGGACGTCGCCGTGCATACGTAGGCCGAAGGGGCGCCTCCCGTCGGCATCCCCTCCCCAGGAAGGGAAACCGGGCCTGCCTCGGACGGATCGTAGAGGTGGACGACGGCCCCCGGGCGGTAAACGGACAACGCGCCCTCGTGGAGAGCGCGCGTCCGGGGATCCTCTCTTGCCCCCACCACGACCACGCGGACGGGAGGGGAGAGGTGGTACTCCAGCGCGAGGTAGAGGGTCGCGGTGTACAGAGCGTCGGTTGTTCTCCCCGGGGCGCACGCGCGGAGGACGCGGTCCGCGGCCTCCCGGTACCGGGGCTCGCCGGTCAGCACGGCGAGACGGTCCAGCACGAGGGCAGCGGTCCCGTTCCCTGAGGGCGTCGGGGCATCCTGGAGAGGAATGTAGGGCACCTGAGCCCCCCGGGGGTGGGAGGACAGATCATCGGGCGGGACGTCGTACAGAGCGCCCGACGGTGCTGAGAATGCCGCGATCGCGTAGTCCATCGTCTCTCGAGCCGTCGCGAGGTACCGGAGGTCACCGGTGGCCTCGAAGGCATCGAGCAACGCCGCGGCCATGTGCACCTGGTCGTCCAGCAACGAGGGCGCATCCGACGTCTCGCCCACGATGTGGCGGAATCCGGATCCGGGCGCATACGCTTCCCGAAGAATACGGTCTAGGGCACAGAGCGCGATGTCATAGGCACTCCGGGCGGGGAGCCACCGGGCGGCCTGGAAACATGCGGAGATCATCAGTCCGTTCCACCCGGTGTACACGGTGCGGTCCACGAAGGGGGCAGGGCGAGCCGTGCGAGCCTCGAGGAGCCGGCGGCGTCCCCGGGCGAGGAGTTCCTGCACCTCATGGAGGGGCCGCTCAAGGAGAACCGCGACGGCGTCAGGATCCTTGTCGAGGAACAGCACGTGCCGCCGGGGGTCGTGGGCCATCTCCCCCGGGCCATCCAGGTGATAGGCAAGGCGGATGACGGCCAACTCCTCTTCGGGAAGGACGGAGGCAGCCTCGCCAAGCGTCCACGTGTAGTACCCTCCGTCGTCGTCGGGGGAGATGTCCGCGTCCTGACTGGCGTAGAACCCTCCGGCTGGATCGAGCCACGTGGTGGTCACGTAGGCGAGAATCCCTTCGGCGATCTCCTTGAAGAAAGCCCGGCCGGTGGCCTGGTAGGCACAGACGTAGGCTCGGAGGAGGCCCGCGTTATCGTAGAGCATCTTCTCGAAGTGCGGGACGGTCCACGAGGCGTCGACGGCATATCGGTGAAACCCTCCCCCGATCTGGTCGTATACGCCGCCGCGCCCCATCTTCTCCAGGGTCCGCGTGACCGCCAGCAGAGCCTGGGGCTCTCCCGTCCGATCGTAATACCGCAGCAACAACTCCAGGGCGGTGGGGTGGGGGAACTTGGGTGGGCCGTCAAAGCCCCCATGCTGTACGTCAAACTGACGGAGGATCTGCCCCACCGCCTCGGAGAGAAGGGAAGGGGACAGCTCGTCCTCGGAGGACCGGGCCTCCCCCAAGCGCCGGAGGGCCTGGACCAGCTTGTCGGCGTACGCATAGGCCTCCGCGCGCTTGGACCTGTAGAACTCGGCAACGGCGACGAGAACCTGCCTGAACCCTGGCCGGCCCATGGCCGCGTCCGGGGGAAAATACGTCCCCCCGAAGAAGACCTGCCCCTCGGGCGTGAGGAAGGCAGTGAGGGGCCATCCTCCCTGGCCGGTGATCGCGCTCACAGCGCGCTGGTAGCGGACATCCACGTCGGGGCGCTCGTCGCGATCCACTTTGATGGCCACGAAGTGGGCGTTGATGATGGAGGCGATCTCGGGGTTCTCGTAGGACTCCCGGTCCATCACGTGGCACCAGTGGCACCAGACCGCCCCGATGTCCAGGAGGATCGGCTTGTCCTCCGCCCGGGCCCGGGCAAAGGCCTCTTCGCACCATGGGTACCACTCGACGGGCTGGCGGGCCGCCGACCTCAGATAAGGACTCGTCGCAGATTCGAGCCTGTGCGCCATCAGGGCACCTCGGGCGAGGAGAAGACCGGTCTCATTATAACAGGGAAAACCGGCTGAACGCGGGACAGGGGAGGAAAATTCGAGAGGCGCTCACCCTCCGGCTTCTCACCGTCTTCGGCCCGGCCGCCGGTGCCTACCGCCCGTCAGCCGTTCTCCGGAGTTACCCCCGAAGTACACTTAACAGGCTCTCGGCGTCCACGTGCGCGGGCGTTTGAATCGGCTACTCTCGCCGGAAGGCTTGCGCCTCCAGCCTCATATGTAACACGCCGCCCCCGGAGACGCAATCCGGAAACTCCGTTCGATCAACCTGCGGACAATGTGGATAAAAAGATGCGGATAACATGTGGGTAATATGGCGCAATGGTGCCTTCAATGACCAAAGTACGGGATAGAGCTCTCTCTATCCCGGGCTGGCTTTCTCCACGTAGTTCAGCCGTAGAGTCGTGAGGACGCTCTCGATCTCGCGCCTCCGGGCATCCTCAAGCTTCGGTCTCAGCACCTCTACCAGAGCCCCATAGGCGTCGATGGCGATACGAGCCGCCCCGAGATCCTTCTCGAGCTTCCCGGTGGACGGGAGGGGGAGGAGCCCCATCCCCTGCCATGCCTTCTCCGCCAGGACGCCCAGGAACCACAGGAGGAGGTCCTCCGCCGGAAGGGCCCCCAGGTGGATCGCCTCCACCTGAGCCTCCTGGGGGCCTCGACTCGCCCCGGGGCTTTCGGACCCGGCGGAGGGCCCTTGTTGTGTGGCGTCTCCAGCTTGTCTCTCATCCATAAGGCCGTCACTCCTTCAATCCCTGACCGTACACACGTTCGGTAACATGCCTGTCAGCGCGTCCTCGGATCCCATACCTCCCGAAGGCCGTCTCCGGCGACATTGACCGCGAAGACCGTCAAGGCGATGGCGACCCCCGGCCAGAAGGCCAGCCAAGGCGCCTGGCCAAGGTACTGCTGCGCCGCGTTCAGCATGGATCCCCAGGAAGGGGTGGGAGGTTGGGTCCCGAGCCCCAGGAAGCTCAGGGTTGCCTCCGTAATGATGGCGGTCGCCACGTTGAGCGATCCTTGGACGAGGATCGGGGCCACGCTGTTGGGCAACAGGTGCCGCCAGATGATCCGTCGGTCCGAGGCTCCGAGAGCCCGGGCCGCATCCACGTACTCCCGCTCCCGTTCGCTGAGGATCTGGGCCCTCATCAGTCTCATGAAGACAGGCGTGAGCACCACGGCGATGGCCACCATGGCCTTGGCGAGTCCGGGCCCCAGGACCGCGGCCACCGCCAGGGCCAGCAGGAGCTGGGGGAACGACAGCATGGCGTCCGTGAGCCGCATGAGCGCGTCGTCAAGCCACCCCCTGTAGAACCCAGCCGCCAACCCGAGGGGGATACCCGCCCCGATGGCCAGGCTCACCGACACCATCCCGGCCTCGAGGGACGCCCGAGCCCCAAAGATCACCCGGCTGAGGACGTCCCTGCCCAACTCGTCCGTCCCCATGAGGTGCCGCGGACTGGGGGGCTGGAGGTACGCGGAGAAATCCGCCCGGATCGGGGGGTAGGGAGCCACCCAGGGGGCGAGGATCGCAAGGACCGTCACGACCGCGAACGCCACCGTCCCGACGAGCGCCAGCCGGTTACGGGCGAACCGCCGGGCAAGCCTCCGCAGGCCGGTCCTGGGACCGGCAGGGGATCCCGCTCCAGGAAGGGTCTGGACCGCCAGGCTCACATGCGATCTCCCGCCAGCTTGATGCGTGGATCGATGAGAGAGTAGACAACGTCCACCAGCACATTGACCATCAGGATGGACAGTGCGCCGAAGACCACCACGCCCTCAAGCATGGGATAGTCCCGGCTGTAGATGGCGTTGACAGCCAGCTGCCCCAGCCCGGGTACCGCGAAAATCGTCTCGGTGATGATCGCCCCACCGAGGAGCGTCCCCATCTGCAGGCCCATTACGGTGATCACCGGGATGACGGCGTTGCGGAGGGCGTGGCGCACCAGGACGGCCCGCCGTCCCAACCCCTTGGCCCGGGCGGTCCGGACGAAGTCCGCGCTCAACACCTCGATCATGCCGCTGCGGAGTTGCCGCATCACCACGGCGGCGAGAACCACCCCCAGGTTGAAGGCCGGCATGACCAGCGTGCGCAGATTCCTCCCCGGATCGTGGGTCAGGGGCACGAACCCCGAGGCCGGGAGCCAGTGGAGGTGCACCGCGAAGAGGTAGACCAACATGATGCCGAGCCAGAAATTCGGAATGCTCAAGCCTCCCAGGGCCGCGGCCGAGGCGCCGTAGTCGACGAGCGTCCGCTGGCGCCACGCCGCCAGCGCTCCGGCGGGCACGGCTATGGCCCACGCGATCAGGAGCGCTCCGGCGGTGAGTTCTGCGGTGACCGGCAGCTTCTGGAGGAGGGTGGCCAGCACCGGCCGGTGATCCTTGAAGGAGTACCCAAAGTCCCCGTGGAGCATCCTCCCGACCCACCGGAGGTACTGGATGTAGAGGGGCTGGTCGAGGCCCAGCTCATGACGCAGGGCCGCCAGGGCATCGGGCGGAGCCTCCTCGCCGAGGAAGAGCCGCGCCGCGTCCCCCGGAACCAGGTTGACGAGGGTGAAGACGATGATCGTGACGAGGAACAGGACCGGGATCATCTGGAGCAGGCGGCGGAGAAGGAACCGGACCATGGAGGACACACCCGAGCCGGGGTCGAACGGGCTCTCCCGGCGTAGACCTCAGGGAGCGAGCCAGACAGTCCGGAGCCGCATCATCCCGTCGGGCTGGTCAACAAACCCCTTGACCTTGCGGGAGACGAGCTTGTACTCCTTGGGGAAGTACAGCCAGATGTAGGGGAGGTCGTCGGCGAGGATCTCGGTGACCTGCCTGTAAGCGATGCGACGCTTGGCCATGTCGGTCAGCAACCGCGCCGCGTCCAGCAGCTCCTGGACCTTGGGGTTGGAGTACCCCGCATCGTTGAAGGACCCGATTCCCGACTTGGTCACGAAGGGATAGATGTCGAAGTCGGGGTCCGGACGCCCGCTCCACCCCAGGTACCCGGCCTGGTGCTCCAGGCGGCTGAGCACGTGAAGCATCGTGCCGAACTCGATGAGCTGGATCTTGATCTCGATACCCGCCTCCGCGGCCATCGCCTGCACCGCCTGGGCGACCGATTGAAACTGCTCCCCCGGCAGGCTGAGGAGGGTGAAGGAAAAGCCCCCGGGATGCCCGGCTGCCTGGAGCTTCTCCTTGGCGAGGGGGACGTTTCGCGGAGGGATCTTCCAGGTGGGGTCGTACGCGGGGGTCCCGTTGGGGAAGAAGGAGTAGGCGGGGTAGGCCGCGCCTTGCAGGACGACGTTGGCGATGACGTTTCTGTCGATGGTCGCGTTGAAGGCCTGCCGGAGCAACTTGTTGTCGAAGGGGGGTTTGGTGACATTGAGCCAGATTCCGTTCCACGCGAAGGGTCCCCGCTCGATCAGCTGGAACCGGGCCCCCGGCTGTGCGGCTTCCTTCTTGAGCTGGCGGATCTGCGGCAGCGGCACGACGCTGATGATGTCGGTGTCCCCGGATTTCAGGCTGGCCACGCGGGCATTGTCGTCGACGATCGGCCGGTAGACAATGCGGTCGAGGTAGGGCTGGCCCTTCACCCAGTAGTTCGGGTTCCGCTCCAGCGTGATGTGATCCTGGGGAATCTTCTCCACGAACCGGAAGGGCCCCGTCCCCACGGGGCGGAGCGCGAAGTTCACGCCCTCGCGCCGGGCGGCCGCGGGAGACACCATCATGCCGGCCCGGTCGGTGAGCACATACAGCAGGGGACTGTACGGGCGGTCGAGCACGATGCGGACGGTGAGGGGGTCCACGACGACGACATCCTTGATGGGCCCGATCTCGCTCCTCCGGGCGGAGGGGAAGTTCGGGTCTCGCATCCTCTCGAAGTTGTACTTCACTGCCTCGGCGTTGAAGGGCGTCCCGTCGTGGAACGTCACGCCGCTCCGGAGCCTGAAGGTGTAGACCTTCGCGTCGGCGCTGATCGACCACGAGGTGGCCAGCATCGGCACGACGTTCAGCTTCTCGTCCGTGTCCACCAGCTTGTCGTAGAGGTTCTGGAAAACCTGGCGATCTACCGCGGCCGTGGAGCGGTGGGGGTCCATGTTCGGGGGATCGGACTCCAGGGCCACCCGTAACGTGCCTCCCCGCCGGGCACCCTGCGCCCCGGCCCCGGGCGTCCCGACCCATCCCGCCGCGGTTGCACCGAGGGTGGACCCCGCGGCGCCCAGGAGGAGCGCCCGGCGGCTGATCCGCACCTTCGGCTGCCTCTCGCTCATGTTACCCTCCATCCCTTTCCTCCTCCCCGGATTTGCACGAAAACCGAAACGTTAAAGTTCCTTCCGCCGTCGGGATTCCTCGGAGCCCGGGGTCTCCCGTCGGCTACGAGACCGGGTGCGCCTTCGTGTGGGCCAGCTTCCCCCCCGCCAGCAGGTAGTCGCGCTCCCTCCGGTTCAGCACGATCTTGACCGGAAAAGCCGTCTCCCGGGTCACGTTGCGGACGGTGAGTTCCTCCGCTCCGGCCTCAAGAGCCGCCCGGATGTCGCGGATCTCGAGCATGTCCCCCTGCTCGATCCTGTCGTGGTCGCTCGGGTCGACGAATACCATCGGCACGATCCCCCAGTTGATCAGGTTGGCGAGGTGAATGCGGGCGAAAGCCTTGGCGATCACGCCCGTGATGCCCAAGTACATCGGCGCGATGGCAGCGTGCTCCCGGCTGCTCCCCTGGCCGTAGTTGCGTCCTCCCACGATGAAGCCGCCGCCGCGCGCCCGGGCGCGCGCGGCGAACTCCGGGTCGATGCGGCTGAAGACGTATTCGGCCAGCTTGGGGATGTTGGACCGGTACCGGAGGATCTGCGCTCCGGCGGGCATGATGTGGTCCGTGCTGATGTCGTCGCCCAGCTTGATCAGCACCTCGCCCCGTAGCGTCTCGGCCAGCGGCCCCTTGAGGGGGATCCCCACGATGTTCTCGCCCTTGACGACCTGCAGGGCGGCCGCTTCCTCCTCGGGGGCCGGCGGCACGAGGTTCGGATTGTCCTGCTGGAGCCGCTCGGGGATGGCCTGGGGGGGTGCGGGGATGGTCGTCTTCCGGGGATCGGTGATCTTCCCCTCCAGGGCCGCGACGGCCGCCACCTCGCTGGAGCTGAGGTACACCTCGTCGTCCTTCTGACCCGTCCGCCCCTTGAAGTTTCTGTTGATGGCGCGGAGGCTCTTCATCCCCTTGGCGGGGACGTGCCCGATCCCGATGCAGGCGCCGCACGTGGCCGCCTCCACGTTTACGCCCGCGGCGATGAGGTCGGCAAGAAGCCCCTCGCGGGCAAGCACCTCCAGGTCGAGACGGCTGCTGGGGTGGATGAAGAAGGTCACGTCGCGATGGACACGACGCCCCCGCACGATCTCGGCCACCGCCCTGAGATCCATGTAGGATCCGTTGGTGCAGGAGCCGACCATGACCTGGTCGACCTTGATGCCCTCGGCCTGGGATACCGGGACCACCTTGTCGGGGTTGCTGGGCAACGCCACCAGGGGCTCGATGGAGCTGAGGTCCAGCTCCATGGAGTCGTCATACTCGGCGTCGGGATCCGGCAGCACCTCACGCCAGTCCCGCTCCCGGCCGATCCGGCGCATGTACTCCCGCGTGATCTCATCCGAGGGGAAGATGGACGTCGTGGCACCCAGCTCAGCGCCCATGTTGCAGATGGTGGCGCGCTGCTGGAGGTTGAGCGTCTTAACCCCCGGGCCCACGTACTCGAAGACCTTCCCATACCCGCCGCTGGCCGTCAGCCTCCGCAGCATCTCGAGGATGACGTCCTTCGCTGTGGACCACGGCCTCAGCTGGCCGGTGAGGTACACCCGGACGACGGCCGGCATGGGAAAGTAATACGGGCCGCCCCCCATGGCCACGGCGACGTCCAACCCCCCCGCCCCCATGGCGTACACGCCCATCCCGCCCAGATGAGGGGTGTGGCTGTCCGCGCCGAGGGCCGTGTCGCCTGGACAGGCGAAGTGCTCTTGATGGATCTGGTGGCCGATCCCAGCTCCCGGCTTCGCCCACCACACACCGTACTTGCGCGCGGCCGTGGCCAGGTACACGTGGTCTTCGGTGTTCTCCTCGCTGACCTGGAGGACGTTGTGGTCCCCGTAGACGCAGGCCACCTTGCACCGAACGCGCGTCAGCTGCATCGCCTCAAAGTGCATCATGGCCGCCGTGCCGGTGATGTCCTGGATGAGGATCTCGTCCACCTTGATCCCGATCTCCTCGCCGGGCGTCATCCTCCCGTCGACGAGGTGGGCCTTCAAAATCTTGCGGGTGACGTTGTCGCCCATCCACCTGCCTCCTCACCTACGACTACGACGCGTATGACGCGACCCCCGCCAGAGCGCACCACGGAGGACAAAGAGACGAGGTCCCGGAGTCCCGTCCCATTATACCGGGATCCCCGAGGGGATGGCCACAGGGCGTCCCGCTCCCCGCCGTCCGGCCTGCCCCTGCTCCGCCTAGGCGAGCCGCGCGGCCGTCACTGCCGCGCGTATGTTGGCCTCGGGCGTGTCCACCGGCATCACGCAGCCGGTCGTGAGGATGTGGCCCCGTCCCCCGGTCTGGGCCACGGCGTCGCGCACCTCCTCCGCCACCGCCTCGGGAGTGCCTCCCGCGAGCGTCTTCCAGGCGTCCAGCCCGGCCGCCAGGCACACAGGCACGCGAGCCCGCGCCTCGGCGAGGGTCGGCGGGGTCTCGCGGGCGTGCCAGTTGATCACCTGCACGGGGTAGTCCGTCAGGACGTCGAACATGACGTTCACCCCGTGGATGTGAAGGACGGCGAGTGCCCCCCGGGCCGCCTCCAGGACCCGCAGGTCGTAGGGACGGCCGAACTCCTCGTACTCCTCCACCGTGAGCGCATCGGTGGTTGCCATTTGGGTGGCGAAGAAGACGCCGTCCGCCCCGGCCGCCAGCACTGCCCTCACGAAATCGGCCGTCACCTCGGTAATGATCTCGAGCCCTCTGTGGAGCGCGTCCGGGGTCTCCCGGAGGTAGCGGACGACCGCCTGTTCGCCCGAGAGGGTCCGCGCGATGGTGAGCGGGCTGAAGACCGTTTCGATGACGTGGACGTCCGCCCCCACCTCCTCGGCGATGAGGCGGATGGCCTGCACCTCGCGGCCGTACGTCCCGTGGCTGGGATCGAGGCGCTTGAGGCGCTCCCAGTCGCTGGCCTTCTTGATGGGCCGATCGGTGTAGTGGCGCACTCCTTCGCGGTTCGGACGGTAGCCGGCGCGCAGTCCCCAGTCGTCGCCGTAGTAGCCGCTGGCCGGCGTCACCTTGAGGAGGTCAAAATCGAAGGCGCGGTAGAAGGCGACGTGGGCGCGGGCCAGGGTCTCAGGACGTTGGTCGTCCCCCGGGAAGTGACGCCACAGGGCCACCGGCACGTGGTCGGGACGGTCCCCGCGGAGTGCCCGTTCGAGGCGATCACGGTGATCCATCGTCCCCTCCTCCCCGCAGCAAGCTCGCCACCGCGGCAACACGACGGGAGTCTCGATAGATCTCGGCAAGGGACTCCAGGGGAATGTTGCCCCCGCTCAGCACCACCACGACGGTCTTCCCCGCCAGCTCCGCCCCGAGCCGGAGCGCGGCGGCCGTGGCGGCCGCCCCTGCCCCCTCGGCCGTCTGGCGGACCGATTCCGCCAGCACGAGGATGGCCCGCTTCATCTCCTCGTCGGAGACCAAGACGATGTCATCGAGGTGACGTCGGAGGATCGTGATTGGCAGGGCGAAGGGGACGCGCGTGGCGATGCCCTCGGCGAAAGTCTCCATGCGGTCGAGGCTCACCATGCGGCCCTCGCGGAGCGTGCGGTACACGGGCGGCGCCCCTTCCGCCTGCACGCCGATCACGCGGATCCGGGGGCTGATGGCTTTTGCCGCGATGCAGTGCCCGCAGGCTCCGCTCCCCGCCCCGATGGGCACGACGATGACGTCGACGTCGGGCAGGTCGTCCAGCACCTCCAGACTCGCCGTCGCCACCCCCGCGATGAGCCACGGCTCGTTGGCGGAGTGGATGTACCGGAGGCCCTCCGCCTCGGCGGTCCGTTCCACCCACTCCCGCGCCTCGTCGAAATCCCGCCCCTCCAACACCACCTCGGCCCCCAGGGCTCGCATCGCGGCCACCTTGAGGGGATTGCTCCCGCGGGGGGCGCCGATGACGGCGCGCACCCCGAAGAGGCGGGCCGCATAGGCAATCGACTGGCCGTGATTGCCCGTGCTGGCGGTGATGACGCCCCTCCGCCGCTCGTCTGGGGTGAGGCGGCTCATGAGGGTGATGCCGCCCCGGACCTTGAAAGCTCCGGTCGGCAGGAGGTTCTCGCACTTCACGTACACGCGGGCGTCGAGAACCCTCTCGAGGATCGGCGCGCGGACGAGGGGAGTCCGGGGCAGGTAGGGGGCAATGGCCTGACGGGCCAGGAACACGTCGCGGAGCGTGGGGAGAGGCCCGGTCCACTCCTCCCCAGGAGTCCCCGGCCACCGGTATCCTGTCCCTCCGCCTGTCGCGCCCACGGTCCGACCCCGCGCTCAGCCGGTCGCGCCGTACCGTTCCCGCATGTAGGTGAGCACCTCGCGGTCCACCAGGTCGTCGTCCCGGAACCTGTCCTCAAGGTTTTCCACGTGGCAGAAGCGCCGAAACGCCTCACGGGTCGCCCGGTCGTACTCTCCCGACAGAGGACCCCGGTAATACCCCAGCTTGAGCAGGATCTCCTGCATCTCCCGGACCACCTGGCCCGCAGCCCGGGTCAGGTGGGCCACCTCGGGGGCGAAGAAGACCCTGTGGAGCCGGAGGAGCCGCTCCAGCTCCGCAATGGGGGCCGGGTGGTCGTCTACGCGGAGGTCCACCGCACGGTCCGTGTACCCGCCGTAGCCGCCTCCCGCCCGGACGACGAGAAGGGCCGCCGACTGCTGGCCCCGGCTGTCGCCGCCCGCCTCCTGCCCGGCCCGCAGGGCCCCGACCAGGCGCTCGGCAAGAGGCCCGGACGAATCCAGGAAGGCGCGCTCCATGGCGGCGACCACCTCCTCGCCCGTCAGGATGTTGCCCGCGCAGGCATAGCCCGGCCCCGTCCGGTGGCCAGCCCACCGGAAACACAGCCGACCCGTCCACGCCGCGGACCCGCCGCGGGCGTCCACGACCGCCACCTGTCGGTGGTCTCGCCGGGGGTCTGAGGCGACGAGACGGTCTACCACCTCGGGGGCGCTGGCGCCTTCCCGGAGCAGGGCGAGCCCTCCCGGGCCGAACCCGACATTGGCCCAGGCCTGCGTCGCCACAGCCCCCGTGCCCGCCTCGGCCCACGGCACGACGCTCCCCACCGACAGGAACTTGCTCTGGACCGCGACGCCCCACTCTCCGCGCCCGGGGTCGTGGGCGACGATACTGAAGGTCCCCGCCGGAGCGCGCACGGCCTCTCAGGAGCCTGCGGGCGGCACCGCCGAAGTCACGACCATGGCGAGTGTCAGGGCGATCATCACCACCACGGTGACCCAGGCGATGGCATTCATGACCTGCGTGTTGACGTAAGGCCCCATGAGCTTCTTCCGGTTGGCCAGGATGAGCATGAACACGAGGATGAAGGGCAGCAGGATGCCGTTGGCGACCTGGGAGAGGAACATGATCTGGAGGAGGGGGGCCCCCGGCAGGAGCACGAACACGCAGGCTCCCACGATGAGGGCGATGTAGAGACCGTAGAAAACCGGCGCCTCGGGGAGGCTCCGGTCGAGCCCGGCTTCGAAGCCGAGCGCCTCGCACACGTAGTGGGAAGTGGCGAGGGGCAGCACGCACGCCGAGAACAGCGAGGCGTTGATCAAGCCCAATGCGAAGAGGGTGGCGGCGTAGGGGCCGGCCAGCGGGCGGAGGGCGATGGCGGCGTCCCGGGCCGTCTCCACATGGAGGTGGTGCGCGAAGATCGTGGCCCCGCAGGCGACGATGATGAACCACGCCACGAGGTCCGTCATGATGGACCCGACCAGCACGTCGGTCCGGGTGTACCCGTACTCCTTGGTGGTGATGCCCTTCTCCACCACCGCCGACTGGAGGTAGAACTGCATCCACGGGGCGATGGTGGTCCCCACGACCCCCACGAACATGACGAGGTAGCTCGCCTGGAAGCTGAAGGTGGGCGTGACCGTGGCCCGGAGGACCTCGCCCCAGTTGGGGTGGGCCAGGATCCCCGAGATCACGTAGGAGAGGTAGAAGGCGCTCGCCCCGAGAAACACGCGCTCCACCGACCGGAAAGTCCCCTTGACGACCAGGATCCACACGGCCACGGCGCCCAGCGGGACCAGGACGTACTTGGAGATCCCGAAGATCTCCCCGCCCGCAGCCAGCCCCGAGAACTCCGCCATGGTGTTCCCGAAGTCGGCCAGGAGCAGCGCCAGCATCACCAGGGTCGTCGTGCGCACGCCGAACCGCTCCCGGATGAGATCGGCGAGCCCGTGGCCGGTCACGGCGCCGAGACGGGCCGCCATCTCCTGGATGACGTAGAGCGCCACCGTGATGGGGAGGAGCGTCCACAGGAGCTTGTAGCCGAAGTTGGCTCCCGCGAGGGAGTAGGTGGTGATCCCGCCGGCGTCGTTATCGACGTTCTGCGTGACGATGCCGGGGCCCATGATGGCCAGGAACGCCACGAGCCGGTTGACCGCCGCGCTCCGCGAGACGCGCCGGAGGACGGGCAGGGGAAGGCTCACGAGGCTCCCGCGGCCTCGCGGGCCGCCCTTCGGCGTAGCAGATCGACAGCGCCGCCGAGCTTCCGGGGCCCGTAGCGCTCCAGCAGGAGGTCGATCACGTGATCGACGGTCACGATCCCCACGAGCCGCCCATCGTCCTCCACCACGGGAATGGCCAGGAGGTCATACTTCACCAGGGCGCCCGCCACGTCCTCGATGCTCGCATCGGGGCGCACGTAGAACACGTCGGTGCGCATGATGTGGGACACGCGGGTCTCCGGCGCAGCCGTGACCAGGCTGCGAATGCTCAGGACGCCCACGAGGCGCCCGCGGTCGTCCACCACGTAGAGGTAGTAGATGGTCTCATCGCTCGGTTTGGTCTCTCGCAGCCGCGCGAGGACTTCCTCGACGGTCATCGTCTCGGGGAGGGCGATGAATTCCGTGGTCATGGTCCCCGCGGCCGTCCCGGGAGCGTACTGGAGCAGCCGGCTCACCTCCGCCGCCTTCTCCTGGCCCATGAGGGCCATCAGCTCCTCCGCCCGCTGCTCCGGCAGTCCGCCGAGGACGTCCGCCGCCTCGTCCGGGGCCATCTCCTCAAGGATCTCGGACGCGCGCTCGCTCGGCAGCTCTCGAATCACCGCCGCCTGGAGGTCCGGCTCGGCCTCCTCCAGGACGTCCGCGGCCCGGTCCTCGCTGAGGGCGGTCATCACCTCCACCCGCTCGTCGCGGTCGAGTTCCGCGAGGAGCTCGGCGAGGTCGGCGGGGTGGATGTCCTTCAGCTTCTCCCGGGAGATACTGAGGCGCAGAGGGGTCATGGTGCCCCCCAGGACCGCCACCAGGTTCCACGGGATGACCCGCGACGGGAGCGGCCGCCCCAGGCGGTCGAGGACCGCGCAGACGAGGGGCTCGAGTCCGAGCCGACGCAGCAGGGCACGCGTCCCCACATCGGCCCCCACGACCCGGACCTCGTTCCCCACCTGGCGCAGCTCCACGTCGTTCACGCGGACGACCTTGATGTCGTTGATGTCCACCACCTGGCAGTCCATGATATCCTCGCGGAGGAGGATCTCGTCGGGCTGAAGGGGCCGAGGCGCCAGGTAGCGCCGCTCGACTTTGAGGCGGATCCCCGCGGGGGAGAACTCCGCCACCGCGTCCCACGGAATGATGGCGACGCGGCTGCGGTCCCCGGAGAGGAGCACCCCGGTGATCTTCGGGAATTTCTCCGTCCCGTGGTAGATGACCAGGTCGGCGATCGTGTCAAAGGCCTCCCCCGTCGCATCGTACACGGGCTTCCCGATGATCTGGCTGAGGTACAGCATCGCGTGGTAACATTCCGCCCGGCCGGGGTGCCTCCTGCCCCGCGGCCAAAACCGTCGTGACCGGAGGATGTCCATGCCGCGCCTCTCCGCTTACGCTGTGGCCGCCGTGCGCGCCGCCCTCGCGGCGGGGGCCATCCAGCGGCGCCTCCTGGGGCACCTGACGAAGGTGGAGTTCAAGGGGCCTCGGGATCCCGTCACGGAGGCGGACCGCGCCTCGGAGGACGCCATCGTGGACATCCTCCGGGAGGCGTTTCCCGAGCACGCCTTCGTGGGGGAGGAAGGGGGGGCGCAGGGCACGAGCGCCTTCACCTGGCTCATCGACCCCCTGGACGGCACCCATAACTACACCCGCGGCCTCCCCTGGTTCGCTGTCAGCATCGCCCTCCGGTACCGGGGACAAACGCTGGTGGCGGCCGTGTACAATCCCGTCCTCGGCGAGGGGTACGCCGCCGAATCGGGCCGGGGGGCCTACGTCCGGTCGCTGCGGGGGGACGAGGACCCCCGGGAGTGGGCTGACCTGTCCGGGTGGCGTCGGCTCACCGTCTCGACGACCGCGCGGCTCGAGGACGCCACCCTGGGCACCGGATTCCCCCAGACGGTGGCGGAGACCGGCGTCAACCTCGACCACTTCGCGAACCTGATCCGGGCCTCTGCACGGCTCCGCGCCCTCGGGTCCGCGGCCCTAAGTCTGGCGGCCGTCGCGGCGGGCCAGATGGACGGGTACTGGGAGATCGGGCCCAAGGCCTGGGACTTTGCGGCGGGAGCGCTCCTGGTGGAGGAGGCGGGGGGGAGGGTGACCGACCTCCGGGGCCGCCCCCTGGACCTCGACGCGGGCCGGCTCCTGGCCACCAACGGCGTGGTGCACGACTCCGTGCTGGCCGTCCTCGCTCGGGGGCAGAGCGGCCTGGACTAGGACAGCGGGGCTCAGCCCGCGGGCACCACGTGGACCTCCCGGGGGAGCTGGCTCAGCACGTGCACCCCGTCGGGCCCGACGTACACCACGTCCTCAAGACGCACCCCGAACTCCCCGGGGAGGTAGATCCCCGGCTCCACCGTGAACACGAATCCGACGTCGATGGGGAGGGGATTCGAGTGGCTCACGCTGGGGGGCTCGTGGCCGGAAAGGCCGATCCCGTGGCCGGTGCGGTGCGTGAAATACGGGCCGAACCCCGCCCGCTCGATGACTGCCCGCGCCGCCCGATCCACCTCGGACAGCGGCACGCCGGGCCGGATCGCGGCGAGCGCGGCCTCCACGGCCGCCTCGACCGTCCGGTGAATTTCAAGGTACCGCGCCGTAGGAGGACCGACGAAGGCCATTCGCGTGAGGTCCGAAGCGTACCCCCCGAGGCGCCCCCCCACGTCAATCGTCACCGCGTCACCCGGCTCCAGGCGCCTGTCCGTCACGTGGTGGTGGGGAAACGCCCCGTTGGGGCCTGACGCTACCAGGGTGAAGAGCACCTCCTCGGACCCGCTTCGCTTGAAAGAGGCCGCCGCCGCCTCGGCGATCTCCCGCTCGGTCGCTCCCACCCGGCAGGCCGCCCAGGCGTCGCGCATGGCCTGGTCCGCATGCCGGCTGCTGCGGCGCAGCGCGTCCACCTCTTCAGGCGACTTCCGCATCCGCAGGGGGGCGAGGATCTCCGAGGCCAGCAGAAGCTGGGCCCCGGGGTAGGCGCCCAGAAGGGTCAGGACGAAGTCGGCTCGCATCGTGTCGGTGACGGCCAGGCGACCGGCCGTCCCTCCGACCACCTCCCGGGCCGCTTTAAGCGCGCGCCCGGGGCCCTCGGCGTCCGAGTAGGTGAAGGTGGGCAGTCTCACGTGCGCGGCGGCCTGGGCCGCGTTCAGCTCGGGCACCACGAAGGCGGCCCCGCCGGGGGAGATCAGCAGGTAGCAGGGACGTTCGTCGGGCGTGGGGGTGTACCCGAGGAGGTACCGGAGATCGTCGCCCGGGGAACACGCCACCAGGTCGATGCCTCTCTCGGCCATCCCCCGTCGGATCCTGTCAATGCGCCCAGTGGGGTCCATGGCTCCACCCTCCTAAAGAATTCGCCCCGGCTCTTGCGCCTCCCCCGAGAGGCAAGAGCCCGCGGGGCAGGGGTCTTCGGGGCCCGGCGCCAAAAGGAGGGACGGCATGGGCCCCAGGGTCACCACCCCGCCTCCGACCGAGACGCCTGCCGCCCGGATCCGTCGGGCCCGGGAGATCGCCCGCCGGCTTGCCCGACGCTATCCGGTCGTCCGCATCCCCCTGCGGCACCGCACCCCCCTGGAGCTCCTGATCGCGACCATCCTCTCGGCCCAGTGCACCGACGCCCGCGTGAACGCCGTCACCCCGGCCCTCTTCCGCCGCTACCGCACGGCGGCTGATTTCGCGAGGGCGCCCCGCAGGGAACTGGAGGCCCTCATTCGCAGCACGGGCTTCTACCGGGCCAAGGCCCGGGCCATCCAGAACTGCTGCCGCACGCTGGTCGAGCGGTTCGCCGGGCAAGTCCCCCGGACCCTGGAGGAGCTGGTGCAGCTCGACGGCGTCGGACGCAAGACGGCCAATGTGGTCCTCAGCGCCTTCGGCGTGCCGGGCATCGTCGTGGACACCCACGTGAGGCGCCTCTCGCGCCGTCTCGTCCTGACGGCCCACGAGGACCCGGACAAGATCGAGCAGGACCTCATGCGGCTCCTCCCGCGCAAAGAGTGGAGCGCCTTCTCTCTCCGGCTGATCTACTTCGGGCGCGAGGTGTGCACGGCACGCCGACCCCAATGCCCCGCCTGCCCCCTCGGCGACCTCTGCCCCTCCAAGCCCTACCTAGGCGCGCCGCCCTGGATGTCCCCTCGTCGCCGCCCCACCCGGGGCGAGGGACGACTGCGGCTGAACGCGGCGCCCGGCCTTCGCCCCGGCGCCCGAGGCCGCTGACCGCCCTCCCCGTCCGAGGGCCGCCCGGCGCCGTCTAGGGGAAACGACTCGCACCCGGCCGCCAGCGGGCACGAAAAGCACAGGGGGCGGCGCGCGGTGCACACGGTGGCGCCGATGTCCATCAACGCCTGGTTGAAGTCCGCGGCGCGGCCCCGGGGCAGGAGGAGTTCAGCGAGCCTCCACAGGTCCCGATCCCTGGGGAGCGCGTTCTCGGGAAAGAACACGCGCCCAAGGACGCGGCGGATGTTCGTGTCCAGCACGGGCACGTCGTGGCCGAAGGCGAAGCTGAGGATCGCGCCCGCCGTGTAGGGGCCTATGCCCCGCAGCGCCAGGAGCTCGTCGCGCGTCCGGGGCAGTCGCCCGCCGTACCGGCGCACCACAGACCTCGCGATGTCACGGAGCCGGAGGGGCCGGATGTTGTACCCCAGCGGGACCCAGGCTTCGCGGACCTCCCGCCGGCTGGCGCGGGCGAGAGCCTCAAGAGACGGGTACCTGCTGAGCCACTCCCGGTACTTGGGGATGACGCGCGCCACGGGTGTTTGCTGGAGCATCACCTCGGACACGAGGATGTGGTAGGGATCGGTGGTCCTCCGCCACGGGAGGTCCCGGCGGAACCGGCGGTACCAGGCGAGGACCCGCCTCTGGAAAGCCCGCCGACGGGCCGGGTGCAGAGCCTCCGCCGGGATGGCGCCTTCGGGGACCCCGCGGGTCATGGACGTGCGGGCACCCGGAGGAACCTGACCTCCGATCCCCGGGGGGAGGAGTGGGTCCACACGAGGTCGATCCAGGGGCCCTCCACCAGCACGCTGGGAAAGGCGTTCACGCCTTCGCCGGTCAGGCGGACGACCGGACCCCATGCCTGCGCGTACCGTCGCAAGTACACCTGCCCGTCCTCACCTTCCCACGCCACGGCCACCGTCCCCGACCCCCCGGCGGCCACAGAGGGGTGGAAGGCCTCGGGCGGGGGCGCGGAGAGCAGAACGGGACCGTCCCACCGGGCCCCTCGCCACGTGGCGGCGGCGATCCGAGACCCCGACGCCGCGTGGTGCTCCCAGACAACCGTGACGTGGCCGGCGGCATCGGTGGCGAGGTCGGGGTTGAACTCGTCGACCCCAACCCGGTAGACGGGACCGGGGCGGTCCCAGACCCCCTCCCACCGCGCGTACCGGACCTGGTACGAGTGGCCGTCGAACTGGAACCAGGCGGCGTGCACGCGCCCTCCTGCATCCGCGGCCAACGCGGGATTGACGGCATCGGGCAGGCCCGGGGAAATGCGCTGGGGGCGGGACCACCCACGGCCGTCGAATCCGGTGGCGTAGATCTCGTAGAGGGCGCCGTGACGTGTGGCGGCCGGAGGAGTCCCCTGGACGATCCCGTACCACGCCACCTGGAGCGCCCCCCCCGCCGTCGCGGCCACAGCCGGGTACCCCGCATAGCCACCGCCGGCGGACAGCCGGCGCGGCGGACCAGTCCACCGTCCTCCCGCCCACACCCTGTCGTACACGGTGCCGACTCCGCCATCGTAGCGCGTCCAGACCACGTGGAGCTCCCCCGTGGCAGTGCGCGCCACCGCAGGGAGGCGGGAGGAGACTTGGCCCTGGCTCGCCCGCCCCAGGAGGCTCCAGTGCACTCCGTCGTCCCGCGACAGAGCGAGGAAGACCTGGGTCGCGGCGCCGTCCCGCCCGACGTAGGCCACCACGAGCCCCGCCGGGACGCGGACGATCTTGGTTTGGTTGTTGGAGGCTGTGGCGTCCGGCGGCACATTGGCGGCCACCAGGGCGGTATCCGGAAGAGCGCGTCCTCCGGCCTGCGCGAGGGCCGCCACGAGGGCAAGCCCCACTGTGACTCCCAGGACCCCGGACCTCGTCAGGCACACGTCCGGGAGGATTGGCGGGCGAGGGCCGACGTCCCTCCCCAGGCCGCTCGCACAGGGGACGCCCCCCATGCGGTCAAATACTCCTACTGCTGTCACGCGGAGAAGGAGGCGTCTGTGATCCCGACCCACACCCAGGGCCGGAGCGTCGTCCTGGCCCAGAGCGGAATCGTTGCGACCGATCACCCGCTGGCGTCGGCCGCTGGCCTGCGCGTCCTCCAGCAGGGAGGAAACGCCATCGACGCGGCGGTGTGTGTGGCCGCAACCCTCGGCGTGGTCACCCCCATGATGACCGGGGTGGGCGGAGATACATTCCTCCTGTACTACGAAGCCTCCTCCGGACGCGTCTTCGCCCTCACCGGAAGCGGCGCAGCCCCGCGGGGCGCCACGCCTGAGTGGTTTGAGGCCCGCGGGGTCACCGAAATGCCGCTTCGGGGCATGCTGTCCCCCTCCGTGCCGGGGGCCGTGGACGCCATGGCCGAGGCGCTGGCCCGGTGGGGCAGCGGTCGCTGGTCTCTGGCCCGCCTCCTCGAGCCTGCCATCCAGTACGCCGAGGAAGGGTTCCCGGTGACTGAGAAGCTGGCGGCGTGGTTTGAGGAGAGCGCGGCCACCCTCGCGGCTTTCCCCTCCTCGGCCCGGGTGTACCTCCCCGAGGGACGGCCGCCGCGGGTCGGAGACGTCCTCGTCCAGCGCGATCTTGCACAGTCCCTCCGTCGGATCGCCGAGGAGGGCCCCCGGACGTTCTACGAGGGAGAGCTCGCCGACCGGATCATACGCTACTGCCGCGCCCACGGCGGCCTGCTCAGTGCGGACGACCTCGCCGGGCACAGGTCGGAAATCGCCGACCCCGTCCGCTTCCCCTTCCGCGGCTTCGTCATCCACACCACCCCTCCCCCCTCCCAGGGCTTCGTCCTCCTGGAGATGCTGAACATCCTGCGGGAGGACGACCTGGGTGCGCTTCCCTGGGGCGCCCCCGAGGCCGTGCACCTGGCCGTGGAGGCCAAGAAGCTCGCCTTCGCCGACCGCCTCGCCTACGTGGGGGACCCCCGGTTCCACCCCAACCCCCTGGACCGGCTCCTGGACCCCGACTACGGCCGCCAGCGGCGCCGCGCCCTGGACCCCCGCCGGGCTCAGGAGGCCGTGCCTCCCGGGGCCCTCCCCGAGCACGTGGCGGACACGACGGCCTTCGTCGTCGCGGACAGGGAGGGCAACATCGTCTCCTACATCACGAGCCTGTCCGCAGCGTTTGGCTGCGGCGAGGTGGTGGAGGGCACGGGCGTCCTCCTGAACAACCGCGCGGGCCGGGGCTTCACCCTCGCGCGGGGCCACCCCAACGTCCTGGCACCGGGGAAACGGACGATGCACACGCTCATGGCCTTCCTCGCGACGCGGGAGGGCCGCCCCTTCCTCGCCTGGGCCACCCGTGGAGGGGACGGCCAGGCCCAGTGGGACTTCCAGGTGTGGAGCAACATCGTCGACCACGGCATGAACGTCCAGGAGGCCGTGGAACGTCCCCGGTGGTTCAGCTTCCCCTCCAGCGATCCCCACACGCTGGCCTCCCCCTACGAGCTCCGCATGGAGGCGGGGTTCCCGGAGGAGACCTACGTGCGCCTCCGGGACCTCGGGCACAGGGTCGTAGCCCCTCGGCCGTCGAACGGCGGGGTGCAGGTGGTGCAGGTCCTGGACCCGGGAAGACGGATCTACGCGGCCGGCTCCGACCCCCGTGCGGACGGGTGCGCCATCGGGTACTAGGGGAGGCGACGGCATGACGAGTGTCCGGCACGAACGCACGCTACTCCTCGTCAAGCCCGACGGGGTGCAGCGCGCCCTTGTGGGCGAGATCCTCGGCCGACTGGAGCGTGCGGGCCTGAAGATCGTCGCCCTGAAGATGGTGCGGGCGGACAGGGCCCTCCTGGAGCGGCACTACCCGCCCGACGAGACGTGGGTCCGGACGATCGGAGGGAAGACCCGAGAGGCCTTCGACACCTACGGCCTGGACGTGCGGGCGCTCATGGGCACCGAGGACCCGCTGGAGATCGGACGGCGGGTCCGCGAGTGGCTCATCGAGTTCATGCAGACGAGCCCCGTGGTGGCCGCTGTGCTCGAGGGCGTCCACGCGGTCAGCACCACCCGGAAGATCGTCGGCGCCACCCTCCCGGTCTTCGCCGCCCCGGGGACGATCCGCGGGGACTTCTCGGTGGACGCCCCGACCGTGGCCAACGCCGGACGGCGTCCTGTCCGGAACCTCGTCCACGCCTCGGGGAGCGAGGAGGAGGCCCTCCAGGAGATCGCCCTGTGGTTTGAGCCCAGGGAGATCCACGGGTACCGCCGGGCCGACGAGGACATCCTCTTCGGCCCGGAACCGTTCGACACCGTCCCCCCGGGGCAATCCTGAGCGGGGTGGGGACCCGCATGGGGCGGAGGGGACTCCCTGGGGTGGCGGCGGTCCTCGCCGCAGTGCTTGTCCTCGGCCCGCCCCGCGCCGAGGCCAGGACCCGGGTCTGGGTCCCCGCGGGCACGCGGGTCGTCCTCGCGTTCCTCACGGCGGTGGACTCCGCAACCGTGACCCCCGGGACCCGCGTTCCCCTCAGGGTCCTCGCGGACGTCGCCGGGGGCCGCCACGTCGTCGTCCGTGCGAGAACACCCGTCGTCGGCATCGTGACCCGCGTCACGAAGCCGGGCATGTTCGGAGCCAGCTCGGAGGTGATCATCGGCCACCTCCGGGTGGCCGCGGTGGACGGACGGCCCCTGGCGCTCCGGGACCTCATGATCTCCAAGGCCACCGTGAGCAACACGCGGCTGGGAGCCGCGGGAGCGAGCGCGCTCGGGGCTCTCGTCCTCGGCCCGGTGGGCCTCCTCGCCGGTGCGCTGGTCAAGGGTAGCTACGTGCACGTCCCCGCCGGCACCACCGTGGTGGACACCACCGTGACCAGTGTCACCGTCCTAGCCCCGTAGCCTTCACGGTCCGTGGCCGGCCACCTCCAGGACCACCGCCAACGCCAGCCGGGCTGACGTCTCCAGGAGGGCGGGATCGACCCTGTCGACGGTGTCCCGGGGTGTGTCGTAATCGGGATCGTCCGGCCTGAAGATGAACACGACCGGAGCGCCGGCCCGCTCGAAGTTCACGTGGTCGCTCGCGCCTTCCTGGGCCACCTGGACCCGGATGCCGAGGGAGGCGGCCACGCGGGCGGCCAGCTGCACCAGGGCCTCGGAGCCGCGGAACCTCGCCACCACGAGCCGGGACCCCACGCCCTCCATGTCCAGGTTGACCATGCCCACAATCGGGTCCGGGCCTGCGTGGCGGACGAAGTAGTCGGAGCCGAAGAGCCCTTCCTCCTCGGCCCCGAAGAACACGAACTGAACCGTGACGGGGAGGGGCGCACTCCTCAGCACCTCGGCGACCTCCAGCGCGGTCGCCACGCCGGAGGAGTTATCGTTGGCGCCGGGGGCCCCTTCCACGGTATCGCGGTGGGCTCCGACGACGAGGACCCGGTGCGGCTCCCGGGTGCCGCGCTTGGTCCCGACGATGTTCCACGTCGTGCGGTCCTCCTGCTCCGTCTCCACGTCCAGGCGGACGCTCACGGGGCCACTATGCAGGAGGCCAAGGAGCGTGGCACCCTCCTCCGCCGGGAGGGCGAGGACGGGGATCCTCGCGGCCCTCCCGAGCGTGCCCGCGAAAGGGCCCGGGCGGGAATTGTAGACGAGGAGGGCGACCGCCCCTGCCGAAGCCGCGTTTTCGGCCTTCTCGCGAAAAGTCAGGCCTCCCCGTCTCACAAGGGCCACTTTCCCCCTTGCGTCCACGCGCGCGAAGTCCTCCGGCCTCCCCGTCCCCGCCGCCACCAACGGCGCCGAGATGCCTCCCGCGGGCGCGGAGGGCGAGTACCGCATCACCTGCGGATGGAACTGCAACGCCGGCGCGGACGGGACGGTGAGGGCCACGCGCCTGACCGCGAAGTAGGGGAACGTGAACGCCTGCCACTCGACCGCGTACCCCCATCGCGCAAGGAGGGAGGCGATGTAGTCGCCCGACGCTTTGTCCGCCGGGGTTCCCGCCGGATGCGGTCCGATGGTCCGTGACAAGACCACCACGTGGCGGTAGGCGCGCTCGCCCGAGACCTGGGCGAGGAGGGAATCCCGTAGCGCCCCCCACGCGGTCGGGTGCCAGAGGAGCCCTGCCAGGACGGCGAGGACCACTCCCGTGCCCCAGGGCGGCACCTTGGTGGGGCACCGAGACCCGCGGGTCTTCACGATACGCGCACCTCCGGGACGGACCGCGTCAAGGGGCGTCCTCCCGCACCGTCGAAGACCTCCCTGTGGACAGACGGGTCCTCGCCCAGCTCAGCTACGGACACCTCGCCACCGACCTGGCTCAGGGGGCCCTTCCGGCCCTCCTCCCCCTCTTCAAGACCCGCTACCACCTTTCCTACACCGACGTCGGCTTCATCGTGCTCATGGCCAACATCAGCTCGTCGGTGATCCAGCCGGTCTTCGGGCTCGTGAGCGACCGCCTCCAGATGCGGTGGATCATGCCGGCGGGGACCGTCACGGCGGGAACGGCCCTCCTGCTCGCCGTGCACGCTCCTTCCTACTGGGTCATGGTCGCGCTCATCTTCCTCTCGGGACTGGGCGTCGCCGCCTTCCACCCGGAGGGATACCGCTACGCCGGGCTGGCGAGCGGAGCGCGGAGAGCGACGGGCATGTCCTACTTCTCCGTGGGAGGAAACCTGGGGTTCGGCCTGGGGCCGGCGGCGGCCAGTGTGGCTCTAAGCCTCGCGGGCCCCCATGGCATGGCCTACCTCCCCCTCGTGGCCCTGCCCGCGGCGGTCCTCCTGTGGAAGGTGACGGACCCCTCCGTCCGAGGGCGGTTGGAAGCCGCATGGACGGCCCTGGGAGCGGTCCAGCCGGCCGACGCTCCCGCCTCCCCCCGGCGAGGCCGCGCCTCCCGGGGCCCGCTCGCCCTCCTCGTGCTGTACGTCATTCTCCGGTCGTGGATCCAGCTGGGAATCGCGAGCTTCATCCCGCTCTACTTCACGGGAATCCGCCACATGGACCCCCGCTTCGCGGGCGCGGTCATCAGCGTGTTTCTGGGGTCCGGAGCCCTGGGCACGATGCTCGGAGGCCCCGCCGCCGACCGGTGGGGGAGGCGCATCACCCTCATCGTCTCCATGGCCTCCCTCCCGCCTCTTTTGTGGGTGCTGACCCGTGCCAGCGGCACGTGGACGCTCGCTGTGGCCACGCTCGCCGGCATGGAGGTCGTCAGCACCTTCGCCGTGGTCATGGTGATGGCCCAGGAGCTCATCCCCGAACGCATCGGGATGATCTCCGGCCTCATCATCGGGTTTGCGGTGGGGACCGGCGGCGTCGGGGTCACCCTCCTCGGGGCCGTGGCCGACAGGTGGGGAGTGCTCCGCGCCCTCGACATCACAGCCCTCCTGCCCGTGGCCGCGCTGGCGGTGGCCCTGTTCCTCCCGCCGGACCTGCCCCGCCACGCCCATGCGGCAGCCCCCCGCCCCCGGGGCGGACGGGTGGAAGCGCGGGTCGGGGGGCCCTGATGGCGCACTCCTCCGGGCCCGCGACGACGCGGCGGGAGCTGCTCCGCCTCGTCCTGGCCGGAAGCGCGGGAGCCTTTTCCTGGATCTCTCTGGGCGGGGCCGTGGCAACGCCGGCCCCCGTCGGTCCCCCGCCCCGCCCGCTGCCCGGCTCACCGCCGGACAAGCCGAACCCGTCGGGGATCGTCATCCCGCCCGAGGACCCCGCCATCACCGCCCGTGCGGTGGACTACCCGGGCACGGTGAGCACGATCTCGGGGTACCTCTCGGCTCCCGCCGGAGGGGAGATCTACCCCGGCGTCCTCGTGCTCCACGACGCCGACGGGCTCACGGAGCACGTCCAGGATGTCACCCGGCGGCTCGCGAAGGCGGGCTACGTGGCCCTCGCGCCGGATTTGTTGTCCCGCATGGGGGGGACGCCCCAGGTCGGGAGCGGGCGGAGCGCCGCGGTCCTCGGCGCCATGGCCCCCTCGCAGTTTCTCCAGGACCTGAACACCTCGGTGGCGTACCTGGAAGCCCGCCCGCTCGCGGCGAAGAGCCGCATCGGCGTGCTGGGGTTCGGCCTGGGGGGAGCGTTGAGCTGGCTCCTGGTCGCCCGGAACCACGACCTCAAGGCCGCGGTGGCCATCTCCGGCGGCATCCCCGCCCTCGCCATGGTGGACGAGATCTCGGCGGCGGTCCTCGCCATCTTCGGGGATGCCGAGCAACGGGACCTTGCCGAGATCCCCGACCTGGACGCGGCGATGAAGAAGAGAGGCACCCCGTGGGCCTACAAAATCGAGCCCAAGGCGGGCCGGGGATTCTTCGACGACACCCAGGCCCACTACGTGCCCCAGGCGGCCAAAGACGCCTGGTCGATGATCCTCGAGTGGTACGGGAAGTACCTGTAGGCGCCGTCGAGGAACCGCCTCGGTCCCCGTCCAATTTCTCCTCGTGACCGCCACGGAGGCACTGGACCGCATCCTTAAAGCCCGCGTCGTCCCGATCATCCGCACCCGATCGGCCCCCTGGGCGGTGGAGGTGGCGGAGATCCTGGTCGCCTCCGGGCTTCCCCTCGTGGAGGTGACGTTCACGGTGCCCGATGCGGAGCGGGTGATCGCCGACCTGCGGGACCGGTTCCCCGAGGTCCTGGTGGGCGCGGGCACGGTGACGAAAAGGGCGACCGCGGAGCGGGCTGTAGCCGCAGGAGCGCAGTTCCTCGTGAGCCCTGCCCTTTCCCCAGACATGGTCGCCGTGGCCCGGCGACACGGGCTCCTGGCGGTGCCTGGCGCCTTCACGCCCACGGAGGTGATCGCCGCCCTGGAAGCCGGCGCCGAGCTGGTGAAGATTTTCCCCGCGGAGTCGGGCGGTCCGTCCCACATCCGTGCGCTCCAGGGCCCCTTTCCCGGCGTCCGGCTCATGCCCACGGGGGGAGTTCGGCCCGAGACGGCGGCGGAGTGGTTCGCTGCCGGCGCTGCCGCCGTAGGGATCGGGGCCTCCCTCGTGGGCCCAGGGGACAGGCCCGTGGATCCGACGGCCCTCCAGGCGCGGGTGGGGACGTTGAGGCAAGCCCTGGAGGCCGTGCCCCCCCGCTCGTGATGGCCACCGTCGTCGGCATCGGGGAAACCCTCATCCGGCTCACGCCTCCCGGAGGGGAGACCCTGGAAACCACCCCGACCCTCACAATCCACATCGGGGGAGCCGAGTCCAACGTGTGCGCCACCCTGGCGCAGCTAGGGATCCGCACGGCCTGGATCTCGCGCCTGCCGGCCACCCCCCTGGGCCGCCGCGTCGCCCGTACGATCCAAGGGTACGGGGTGGATGTCCAGAATGTGCTGTGGGCGCCGGGCGGCAACGTCGGTTTAATGTTCGTCCAACCGGGGGCCGATCCACGTCCCGGCGAGGTCTTCTACTACCGCGCGGGCTCGGCCTTCAGCGGCATCGATCCCGACGCCGTCGCCTGGAGCGTCCTGGAGGGAACCCGCCTCCTGCACCTCACCGGCATCACGCCGGCACTCGGCCAGGGCCCCCGGCGGCTGGTCGAGCGCGCCCTCCAGGAGGCCGGGCGGCGCGGGGTTCAGGTGTCCTTCGACGTGAACTACCGGGCCCGGCTGTGGACGACAGACGAGGCCCGCACCGTCCTCGAGCCGCTCCTGCTCCAAGCCGAGGTCATCTTCCTCAGCGAGCGTGACGCGCGGGCCGTCTTCCAGGCGACGGGCGAGGCGCCGGACGCAGCCCGGGCCCTGAGGGAACGCTTCCGGTGCGGGGTGCTGGTGATGACCCGCGGCGCCGACGGGGCGCTCGCCGTGGGACCGGAGGGGACCTCCGAGAGGCCCGCAGTCCCCTCCGCCATCGTCGACCGGATAGGCCGGGGGGACGCCTTTGCGGCGGGATTTCTCTACGGGTACCTGAGGGGGAGCGTGGACGAGGGCCTCCGCTACGGAACGGCCCTGGCGTCCCTCAAGCAAACTTATCCGGGGGACATCTGCCAGGTGACCCACGACGATCTGGAGGCGATCCTCGGCGGGGGCGCTGGAGGCTTCCGCCGGTAGGCCCTCCTCACCGGGGGGCAAACCGAAAGTTGCTGTAGAGGGCCTCCAGGGAGGCCCCGAACCGCGGGGCGTAAAGGTACTGGTAGGTGAGCACCCACGCCCCTTCGATCCTCGAGTATTCCTGCTGACTCTCCAGGGTCCCCCACGGGTACTCGACCGTCCCCTCCACCACGAGGCCCCGGGCGTAGTCCACCCACCCGATGAGGCCGCGGGGGTTGGCCCGGGGATCTCGGGCCTTCCCCTGCACCAGGTAGTAGGGGGAGCCGTCCACCAGCTTCTCCCCCAGGACCTCGAAGTCGAACCGAGACAAGAAGCGCTCGAGGGGTTCTCTCCCCTCAAAGAGCCGGCCGATGACGAACCGGTTCACCGCCCAGCAGGCGAGCCCGAAGGTCTGGCGGGTCACGGCGAGGACCTGATGTCCCTGCTCGAGGCGGAGCGTTCCTTCGAACACGCAGTCCGGGGGAGCTGTTACGGGCTTTCGCACGCGGAACTTAAAGAGCACGTCGGCCCCGATCACGTCCGGGGTCCCGGCGTTGGCCGTCAGGACGCGGTGCAGGATGTCCGCGGCGGTGGGGACATCGGCCTCCGCCCCGCCGATCCAGGCGGCCCACCCGACCGCGAGAAGCGCCCATAGGGCAGTGCGTCGGAGGAGGAACCGGTTCATCGCCTTGTGTGACAGCCTTCCTTATGCCTGCACCGTTCGGATTCCTACCGCCTCCCCGCGTGCCCCCTGTACCCGACGCGGCTGCGGTGGTATCATCGGAGGGCATCGTGGAGGCCACCGGGACATCGCTGGAGACACCGGCAAGCGCCGCCCAGGCCGCGTCCTATAGGGCTTTGGCCGTGGCGACCGCGGCGGCGGCGTACGCCCTCGTGCTGCTGGGCGGTCTGGTCCGCATCAGCGGCGCGGGGCTCGCGTGCCCCGACTGGCCTCTGTGCCACGGTCGCCTCGTACCCCCGCTCCAGGGCCCCGTGCTGATCGAGTACGCCCACCGCCTCGTAGCGGCTTCCGTCAGCATCCTCGTCGTGGCGACCTCCGTCCTGGCCGTCCGGGCACGGCGCCTGGTCCCGGAGGCCGTGCCCCTCGCGCTTCTGACGCTTGTCCTCGTCGGCATTCAGGTGGTCGTGGGGGGGCTCACGGTCAAACTGCAGCTGACTCCCGCGCTCGTGACACTGCACCTGGGAATCGCCATGTTGTTCTTCGGAGGCCTGTGCGTCCAGGCAGTCGTCGCCCTGGGATGGCCCCGCCGTGTGCCCGAGACGTCGGCGTCCTTCCGCCGCCTCGTGCTGGTCGCCGCCCTCGCCACCTATGTGATGATCCTGATCGGCGGCTACGTCAGCTCCAGCGCCGCCGCCCTCGCGTGCCCGGACATCCCCTGGTGCCGCGGCCCAGTCGTCCTGCCGCCCGACGGCCCCGGGCAGATCCACATGCTCCACCGGGCCTGGGCGCTCGTCGTCGCAGCGCTCGTCCTGGCGGTCGCCTGGGCGAGCCTCCGGACGCGGGCCCAGCCCCTGGTCGCAGCCGCCCAGGCGGCGCTGGTCCTGGTCCTCCTGCAGGTGGGGGCGGGGGTGCTGAACGTCGTGACCCGCCTTTCCCCCGTGGTCCAGGGGCTCCACCTCGCTCTGGGGGCCGCCTTGTTCGGGTCGCTCGTGGTCCTCTCGACGCTCGTGGGAGCGGGCCGCGAGGCGGCGAGGCAGCGGGGGGTCACCGGCACCCCGGCTCTCCCCACGATCGCGGGGGGCTCTGTGGACGACCCCACCGACGCCCTCCCGTGGGGGGCCGGCACGAGACGGGTCCCGGGAGTGCAGGGGGCGGTCGCCACGGCCCGAGATTACCTGGCCCTGATGAAGCCGCGGATCGTCCTGCTGCTTCTCATCACCACCGTGACGACCATGCTCGTGGCGTCCCCCCACCACCTGGCGGTGTCCACGCTCCTCCTCACCGTGCTGGGCGGCACCCTGGCCGCGGGCTCGGCGAACGCCTTCAACATGTACATCGACCGGGACATCGACGCCCTCATGCGCCGCACGTGCCTCCGCCCCGTTCCTGCGGGCCGCCTCCGCCCGGACCAGGCCCTTTGGTTTGGAGCCGTGACGGGGCTCCTCTCCATCGTGGTGATGGCCTGGGGAGTCAACCTCCTGAGCGCTGCCCTTTCGACGGCGGGGTTGCTCTTCTACGTGGGGATCTACACCTTGTGGCTCAAGCGGACGACCCCCCAGAACATCGTCATCGGGGGAGCTGCGGGGGCGGTGCCCCCTCTTGTGGGATGGGCCGCTGTCACTGGCCGGGTGGAGCTTCCCGCGCTGGTGCTCTTCGGGATCGTCTTCCTCTGGACGCCTCCGCACTTCTGGGCGTTGGCGCTCGCCAAGGCCGACGACTACCGCGCGGCCGGTGTCCCCATGCTGCCCGTCGTCCGCGGCGAGCACGAAACGCGCCGCCAGATTTTCCTCTACGCGGTCGCGCTCTCAGCGGCGACCCTCGTCCTATACGCCCCCCTGCACGTCCTCGGCGGCATCTACCTCGCGCTCGCCGTCCTCTTCGACGGCGCGTTCGTCGCCCTGTCCTGGATCGTCCTCACTACGCGCAGGCGCGGGGCGGAGATGGCGCTCTTTGGCTATTCGGTCCTGTATTTGGCCCTGCTCTTCGGGGCGATGGTGGTGGATCGCCTCCTGTCCTGAAACCGCATGGCCGCTCCCGAAAGCGCCCTCCTCCTCGAGCTTCCCCGCGAACTCCGGGGCCCGCGGGTCCTCCTCCGCCCCTACCGCCCCGAGGACGCCCCTGCCCTGTGGGAAGCGGTGGAGGAGTCCAGGGAGCACCTGGCGCGATGGCTCCCCTGGGCTGGCTCCCTCCGGTCCTCGGCCGACGTCCGCCTTACCATCATCCGCATGCAGGCCCGCTGGATCCTCCGGGAAGACCTGACCATGGGAATTTTTGACCGTGCCGGGGGCCGTCTCCTGGGCGGGACCGGCCTTCACCGAATGGACTGGCAGGCCCGGTGCTTCGAGGTCGGATACTGGGTCCGCAAGACATCAGAGGGCCGCGGATACGTGACCGAAGCCGCGTAGCTCGTGGTTCGGCTGGCCTTCGACCTGCTCGGCGCCCATCGCGTGGAGATCAGGACCGACCCCCGTAACCAGAGGGCTCGGCGTGTCGCGGAGCGTCTGGGGTTTGCCCTGGAAGGACATCTCCGGCACTGCGCCGTGGGGCCCGACGGCCTCCCCGCAGACCGTCTCGTCTACGGATTCATCCGAGAGGACTACGCCTCTTGGGGGACTGACGCTCCCTAAGGAACGGCTTCCGGATAGATTCCCGCTTCCAGGCCGTCCATGCCGGCCCCCGCGCGAAGCAGCAAGTTTCACGCTGCTGCCGCCATGCATGAGTGAGGACACGCAGAGGACACATGCGGCGCGGCAGGGGGAAGCAAGAGAGGCAGATCGACGGACACCTGGCTCCTCGGGCAGGACTCGAACCTGCAACCCTCCGGTTAACAGCCGGACGCTCTACCATTGAGCTACCGAGGATCGCCTGCCTTATTCTAGGGACGGCTCCGCAGAGTGTCAAGGAGCCGAAGTGCCTCAAAATTATCGGCACCGAAGGGCGAACTGTTGCCTCAAAATGCCGGTCACCGGCGCCCAGGAGGCAACGTGGGTCCTCACAGTGTGCGCGAATATGCCGAATCCCTTCGTCCTCGCTATCACCTGGCCTCACGCCGTGACAAGAGCCCGCCCGTGGATGAGTTGTGCCGGGTCACCCACGAGGATCGGAAGGTGGCGATCCGGCTTCTGCGCCACCCGCCGCCCCGAGCGCGCCGCCCCGCCGGGCCGTCCCCGGCCTGTCGGACACCGGGCGGCCGGCGGTGGAGCAGGTGGGGGAGCCAGCGGCCTTCTGTGCTCCACGCGCCTGGCGCCTCCCTCCGGAACTGCCCAAGGGCCCTGGAGCGCCACGACGAGGTGACGCTCTCCTCGGGACAGCGCACCGACCTCCTGCAGATCAGCCCCGTCACCAGACGGAGGGGAGCGGACGTCCTTCCGCATCGCCGTCTCGTCCCGCGCCTTGACAGTGCGAACGACACCTAGGGATAATGAAATGCGTTTGACCGGGAGGGCTGTGCATGCGTGGCCGTGTGAGCAATCGAGGGCTTGCGGTTTTGTGGCTGGCGATCTTTCTCGTCATGATGGGGTTCGGGATCGTCCTGCCCGTGCTCCAGTTCTACGCGCGTGACGTCGGGGCCACGCCCTTCGAGATCGGGCTTCTGGCCACGAGCTACGCCTTCATGCAGTTCCTGTTTGCCCCCGTGTGGGGGGGGCTCAGCGACCGCATCGGTCGCAAGCCCGTCTTTTCCGTAGGGCTCGTGGGCTATGCCGTGTCCTTTGTCATCTTCGGCCTCTCCCATGAAGTGTGGCAGCTCTTCCTGGCCCGGGTCCTCGGCGGTGTCCTCAGCGCGGCGACCTTGCCGACGGCGATGGCGTACATCAGCGATACGACTTCCGAGGAAGAGCGGGGCAGCGGAATGGGTTTCATGGGAGCCGCCATGGGGCTCGGCTTCACCATCGGCCCAGGGGTAGGAGGGGTGCTGGGCCACTACAGCCTGACGTTGCCGTTTTTCGTGGGCGCGGGCTTGGCGATCGCGACCCTGGGGCTGAGCTGGGGCGCGCTCCCCGAACCCCCGGCCCGGGCGGTGGCGCCCCGCGTCTCGCGGCTCGAGGCCCTCGGCCGTGCGCTGGGCGGTCCGCTCGCCCTCTTCTACCTCGTGACCCTCGTGGGAGCCTTTGCCCTGGCCGGACTCGAGGCCACCTACGCCCTTTTCGCCCAGGACCGCCTCCACCTCACGAGCACGGGCGGGGCCGGGGCGATCGGCGTCGTCTTCGTGGTGGTCGGTCTCGTCCAGGCGGCGATTCTGGGGGGGCTCGTCGGCCGGCTCATCAATCGGTGGGGAGAAGATCGCCTCGTGTGGGGGGGTCTCATCCTCGCCGCGGCCGGCTACTTCCTCATCGCCCTCACCAGTAACGAGGCGACGCTCGCCCTGTACGCCGCCATTGCCGGTGCGGGGCACGCGCTGATCCGTCCCAGCGTCGCCTCATTGATCTCCAAGCGCACCACCGCCGGTCAAGGCCTGAGCATCGGGATCATGGACTCCTTCGACAGCCTCGGCCGAATTCTCGGGCCCGCCTGGGGCGGGTGGGCATATCACCTCGGCATCACCTTGCCCTACCTCTCCGCGGGGGCCATCCTCCTGGCCACGGCGGGGGTCTCGGCCATCACGGTCGGGAAGGGGCTGTGGGCCCAGGCCGGGTAGGCACAAGGCCCTCTACCGTGCAAGGCCACCTCTCCTTCGAAAACACGACCTTCCTGATCCTGATGGAGCGCATCGGCATCTCGCTGGCCATCGGGATGATGATCGGCCTCGAACGGGAGTGGGCGCACAAGGACGTGGGAGTGCGGACTTTCGCCTTCGTGGCCCTGGCCTTCACGCTCGCGTGGACCATCTCTCCTGTTGCGACCTACATCCTCCTGGCCGCGCTGATCCCCCTCATCACCCTCCTCAACTGGCGGAGCTTCGTGCGCGATCGATCGCTGGAGCTCACGACCTCCGTTGCCCTCCTGGCGACGGCCCTCCTGGGGATCCTGGTGGGACAGGGGCTGTTCCTCGTGGCGGCTGCGTGCGGCGTGGTCATGACCGGCCTCCTCGCGTGGAAGGCTGAAGTGGTCCGGTTCACGGGGGAGATCACCATCGAGGAAATCCGGGCGGCGCTCCTGCTGGGGGTGATCGCCCTGGTGGTGTACCCCCTCCTCCCTCGCGGGACGGTGGGACCGGGAGGCCTGATCGACCTACGGGCCGCGTGGACCGTCGTCCTCGTCATTTCGGCCATCGCCTTCACCAACTACGTCCTGCTCCGCCTCTACGGGACCCGGGGCATCAGGTGGACGGGGCTCCTCGGGGGGCTCGTCAACAGCACGGCGACCGTGGCGGAGCTGGCCAACCGCGCCCGCGGCGACCCCGGGCGGCTATCGGTCTTCGCTCTGCTCGGGATGCTGACCGCCAACACCGCCATGCTCGTGCGAAACGGCTTCATCCTGGGCATCTTTGACACGAGGGCCTTGGCCTACGGGTGGCTCGCTGTCGGCCTCATGCTCCTCGTGAGTGCCATTGTGACAGCCCGCATCCGCGTGCCGGAGACGGAAACTGCTCCTCTCCGCATGCAGTCCCCCATTTCGATCCGCCACGCGCTCATGTTCGGGGCCTTGTTCCTGCTCATCACCGTGGCGGCGGAGCTGGCCCACCTGTGGCTCGGCCAGCCGGGGTTCCTCATCGTCGCGGCGCTCGGCGGGCTGGTCAGCAGCGCGTCCACCTCCGCCGCGGCGGGGATCCTGGCCTCTAAGGGGACTCTGCCCCCGGAGATCGCGGGATACGGGGTGGTCGTCACCTCCATGGCGAGCGTGCTGTTCCACGTGCCGATGGCGCAGATGGTCGGCCGGAATCCGGCCATCACCGGGCGCCTGGCTTTGATCTCCGGCCTGATCCTGGCCGCCGGGCTTGTCGGCCTTGCCGTCCAGATCCTGCTGAACGGCACCCTGCACCCCTCGTTCTTCTGACGCTCGCCCAGTCGAGGATGCCCCCCGGAAGGAGGGGGTGTCCCCGCCGAGAACTGTTCCGCGGACCATGACCACAGGATCCCCCCAGTGAGCCGCCGGGAACTGGTCGACCGGACAATTACGGTTATGGCCCTCGTGGCCCTGGGCTGGGTCGTGGCGTGGTTTGTCCGGCAGGTAACCGAGATCCTCCTCCTCCTCCTCGTGTCCGCCATCCTGGCGACCGGCCTGGCCCCCAGCGTGGGGCTCCTGGAGCGATGGCGCCTGCCGGGCGGGACGCGGCTGTCCCGGGGGGTGGCCATCTTCGTCCTCTACCTGGCCCTCTTCGCGATCATAGGCGGGATCCTGTCGGTCATCATCGTCCCGGCCGTGGCCGAAGCCCGCGGATTCGTCGAACGACTCCCGGACCTGCTAGTACGACTCCGCGACTGGCTCCAGGTGGTGAGGGAAAAGTACCCGTGGCTACCGGACCTTGCCGCCGCGGTGAACCGCCTCCCCCAGCAGCTGGCCAGCGTCTCCCGGTACGGCTCGGCGGCCGCGGGTGTCGCGTTCCGCTTCCTCAGTGGCATCACGGCGGTGATCACGGTCCTTGTGTTCACCTTCTACATGTTGCTGGAAGGGGCGGAAATCAAACGGGCCTTCCTCGCGCTCTTCCCCCCGGGGGAACGGGACCGGGTGAGCCGCGTGCTGGAACGGATCGGCGTCAAATTCGGAGGCTGGCTGCGCGGCCAGCTCCTGCTCTCCTTCACCATTGCCGCCATCGTGACCCTCGGCCTGTCGCTCCTGCGCATCCCGTACCCCTTTCTGCTCGGGATCGTGGCGGGGGTCGGGGAACTCATCCCCATGGTGGGCCCCTCCCTGGGAGCGGCCGTGGCCATTCTGGTGGCGCTCTCCCAGCAGCTGTGGCAGCTGGTGGGGACAATCGCCTTCTACACCCTCGTCATGAACGTGGAGCCCCATTTCCTCGTCCCTCGGATCATGGCGCGCGTGGTGGGCCTGTCTCCTCTCCTCACCCTGGTAGCCCTCCTGGCGGGGATCAAACTCATGGGGATCTTGGGGGGGCTGCTGGCCGTCCCTGTCGCGGCGGCCCTCCAAGTCATCGCTTCGGAGATCGCACAGGAAATCATGCAGAGCGGCACCAATTAATCCGCACCGGAGCCGATGACGGCGATTCTGAGCACCCAGGACCTGACGATGGAGTTCCGGGGCTTCCGGGCTCTCGACGGTGTCCGCCCCATCAGCTCGCGCGCCGGGGGATTGCGCGCTCCTTTCAAATCTCGAGCGTCTTCCCCCGCCTGACAATCCTGGACAACGTGCGGCTTGCGCTCCAAGCGCGCACATCTCTCGGCTACGCCTTTTGGCTCCCTGACAAGACACTCACACGATTCGACCGAGAAGCGGAATCCATCCTCCTGGCCGTGGAGCTCGCCGGGATGGCCGACCGCCACACGGGTGAGCTGCCGTACGGGCAGAAACGGCCCTGGAGATAGGAATGGCCCTAGCGCTGGATTCGGCCCTGCTGCCTCACAGCAAAGGTCACGTCCTCTCCCCGCCCGCTCCCCGAAGTCGCCGTGCCCCCCGCCTCAGCGGAGGTCCCGCGCTCCCGCAGGGCACTCCCCCCGGCGGGAGAGGGCGCGCGCCTCTATCCTTCACGACAGCGCGTCGACGTCGTGTGGCATGCTCTCCTGGAGGCCCGCTTCGGTAATGCGCATGAACCGCGCATTCTCCCGCAACTCCTGCAGTGTCGTCGCCCCGCAGTAGCTCATCCCCGACCGGAGCCCGCCGATGAGCTGCGCCAGAACGCCCGAGACCCTGCCCCGGTAGGGGACGAGAGCCTCGATGCCCTCCGGCACGATCTCGGAGAGGAGCTCGTCCTCCCGGGGCATGTCGCGCCGCTCTGCGGACGTCCACAGGCTGGCCATCCCTCGGTAGACCTTGTATTGCCGGCCGTTCCTCGTGATGGTCGCCCCGGGGCTCTCCTCGGTGCCCGCCAGGAGGTTACCCAGCATCACCGTGTGGGCCCCCGCGGCCAGCGCCTTGACCAGGTCCCCAGAGGTCCGGATCCCCCCGTCTGCGATCACGGGGATGCCGGCCTCCGCCGCGGCCTCCGCGCAGTGGAGGATGGCCGTCAGCTGGGGCACGCCTGCACCCGTCACGATGCGCGTGGTACAGGTGGACCCCGGGCCCACCCCGACCTTCACCCCGTCCACACCGCAGGCAATGAGGTCGCGCGTCCCCTCGCCGGTGGCGACGTTGCCCGCGATGAGCGGGATGTCACCGCACCGTGCCCGCACCGCCTCGATGGTCTTGAAGACCAGCTCCGAATGACCATGGGCGATATCGATCACCAGGACGTCCACTTCGGCCTCGACCAGCGCCTGAGCGCGCTCCAGGTAGTCGCCCCGGACGCCGATGGCCGCGCCGACGCGCAGCCGGCCTTTCTGGTCCTTCGTTGCGTTGGGATACTTGAGGCGGCTTTGGATGTCGCGGCTCGTGATCAGGCCGCCGAGGCGCCCCTCAGTGTCCACCAGCGGGAGCTTCTCAATCCGGTGGCGGTGAAGGATCTCCTTGGCCTGTTCGACGGGCGTGCCGACGGGCGCCGTGATGAGCCGTTCCCGGGGCGTCATGACCGTCGTGATGGGGCGGTCCAGGTCCTCTTCGAAGAGGACGTCCCGGGCCGTGACGATGCCCAGAAGCCGCTGGTCCCGATCGATGACCAGGATCCCCGCAGAACCGTGTTCTTCCATGAAGGCCGCCGCTTCCCTCACGGTGGCCTCGGGGCCGACGGTATAGGGCCTCTCGATTACGACGCTCTCGGCCCGCTTGACCTTCCTCACCTCCGCCACGTGATCGGCGATGGGCAGGAACCGGTGGATGATCCCGATTCCCCCTTCGCGAGCGATGGCGATGGCCATTTCGGCCTCCGTGACCGTATCCATGCTGGCGCTCACAATGGGGATGGCCAGCTCAATCCCCCGGCACAGCAGCGTCCGGGTGTCCACCTGGCGCCGGCTGGTCACCGGGGATCGGCGCGGCACTAATAGGACGTCGTCGAAGGTCAGCCCAAGCTCGAACGGCTCTCCCATAGCGGTCCCCTCCCGAGTGCTCCGAGGTCGGTCCACGCGACCTCAAGACCACCGCCAACATAGCACGCTGGGTGCTATCATGGAAGGGTGACGCATCGACCCCGGCGGCCTGTCGTGCCGGTCCCGGCTCCGCGCGGCCGTCCCACACTCAACCCGTTTGTCGCGCTGCGGCACCGGAACTTCCGGCTGTTCTTCGTCGGCCAGCTGATTTCGCTGATCGGCACGTGGATGCAGAGAATCGCCCAGGCCTGGCTCGTCCTCCAGCTCACGAACTCGCCCTTCCTCCTCGGCGTGGCCGGGGCCCTCCAGTGGCTCCCCGTGCTGTTCTTTTCCCTCGTGGGCGGGGTGGTGGCGGACAGGATGAGCAAACGGAGCCTCCTCGTCGCCACGCAGACCCTGCAGATGCTCCAGGCCTTCGCCCTGGGCGTCCTGGTCCTGGCCGGCGTCGTCCGATTTTGGCACGTCGCCGTGCTGGCCGCCGTCCTCGGCGTCACGGCGGCCTTCGACATCCCCACCCGCCAAGCTTTCATCTTCGAGATGGTGGAAGGCACGGACACGATGAACGCGGTCGCCCTCAATTCCACCATCTTCAACGCCGCGCGGCTCTTCGGCCCCGCTGTCGCCGGAGTGGCCATCGGGTCCCTGGGAATGGCCTGGGCGTTCCTGGCCAACGGGGTCAGCTTCGTCCCCGTCATCGCGGCCCTGCTCCTCATGCAAGTCCGCCCCACAGAGCCCGTGGGCGCCAACGCCGGCCTCCTGGCCCACCTGCGGGAAGGAGTGGAATACCTGCGCCGCACCCCCGTGGCCCTACAGGTCGTGACCCTCGTCGCGGTGCAGAGCGTCTTCGTCATGAACTTCACCGTCCTCGTCCCCGTGTTCAGTAAGGACGTCCTCCGGCAGGGAGCAGCGGCGTTCGGATTCCTGATGTCAGCCCAAGGGGCGGGAGCCCTCGCGGGTGCCCTGGGCGTCGCGCTCCTCAGCCCCCTGGGCCCTCACCCCCTCTTCCTGTTCAGCGGCGCCGCGCTCCTCAGCTGTGCCAATCTCGTCCTGGCCGCCTCCCACACCTTTCCCTCCGCCGCCGCGCTCCTGGCCTTGGCCGGGGGAAGTCTCGTCTTCTTCACGGCGACGGCCAACACGACCCTCCAGGTCATGTCCCCCGACCACCTGCGCGGACGCGTCATGTCCATCTACGCTCTCGTGATGGGGGGCATGACTCCCGTGGGAGCCCTCGTCTCGGGGACCCTGGCCCAGCTCGGAGGGGCCCCCATGGCGCTGGCCGTCGGCGGAGGCGTCGGAGTCGTGGCGACGCTGGGGGTCCTCCGGTGGCGGCTCGCCTCGCCCGCGCCCGTCCCGCAGGCCCCCCTGTCCGGGCCGGTCCTCCCCGGTCACGGCGGTGCCGACGATCCGTGAGGAGCCTACCGGTACTTGTGCGCTACCACCTTGGCCTGCAGGAAATTTAACAGGTAGTCGGGCCCACCCACTTTGCTGTCGGTCCCCGACATGTTGAACCCGCCGAAGGGGTGGGTCCCGACGAGGGCACCCGTGCACTTCCTGTTCAGGTAGAGGTTGCCGCAGAGGAACTCGCGACGGGCCTTGGCCAATTTCGCCGGGTTGCGGGAGTACACGGATCCCGTGAGGCCGAATTCCGTGCTGTTGGCGATCCGGATGGCCTCGTCGAAGTCGCGGGCGGGGATCGCTGCCACGACGGGGCCGAAGATCTCCTCCTGCGCGATTCGGGCGTCGGGGGCGACGTCCACAAAGACCGTCGGTGCCACGTAATATCCGCCGTCCCTCGCCCGCGTCCCGCCGGTCGCCAGCCGTCCCTCCGTCCGCCCGAGCGCGACGTACTCCAGCACTTTGCGCTCGGCCGCGGCGTTGATCACGGGGCCCACGGGGAAGTTCTCGGGCGCCGGCCCGACCGCCAGGGCTCTCGCCCGCTCCACGACCCTCTCCACCACGGCGCTGTAGATCCCCGACGTAGCGATCAGGCGGGATCCTGCGGAACACTTCTGCCCCTGGTATCCGTAACCCGACGTCACGACCCCGGTGACGGCCTCGTCCAGATCGGCCTCGTCGTCCACGATGATGGCATTCTTCCCGCCCATCTCGGCGATGATGCGCTTCAGCCAGATCTGGCCCGGAGGCGTCCTCGCCGCCATCTCGAAGAGCTTCGTCCCCACGTCGCGCGACCCGGTGAAGGCGACCATCCGGACCTTGGGGTGAAGGGCGAGAGCCTCGCCCACCACCGCTCCCGACCCGTGGAGAATGTTGAAGACTCCGGGGGGGAGGCCCGCGGCCTCCAGAGCCTCGGCGAGCGCGAAGGCGGTCGCCGCCCCGTCGCTCGCGGGCTTCAACACCACCGTGTTCCCCGCCGCGATCGCCGCCAGGACCATGCCGGCCGGGATGGCCAGGGGGAAGTTCCAGGGGGAGATCACCGCCACCACCCCGAGAGGGATGTACTGGTACTCGCTCATCTCTCCGGCCGCGGGGGGCAGCGGTTTCCCCGGCGCGTAGCGCAGCGCCTCGCGCGCGTAGTACTCGGCGAAATCGATAGCCTCGGCCACGTCCGCGTCGGCCTCGGACCAGTTCTTGCCCACCTCGTAGCACATCCACGCCGCATCCCGCAGCCGACGTTCCCGCAGCTTGTGGGCCGCCCGCATGAGGAGGGCGGCCCGCTCCTCGGCGGGGACCCATCGCCACGACTCGAAAGCTCCCAGGGCCGCCTGGACAGCCGCGTCGACCTCTTCGGGCCCCGCGTGGTAGAGCAGGGCCACCACCTGGTCGCCCCGGGAAGGGTTCATGGACTGAAAGGTCCTCTGCGTCCGGACGGGTTTCCCGCCGATCCACAGCGGGAACTCCCGCCCGAGCTCCGCCTCGACCTCCCGCAGGGCGCGCACCATCTCCTGCCGGACGGGCTCGGCGCTGAAATCGGAAAGCGGCTCGTTGCGAAACTCCGGCAGCGTCATCATGACGCCCCCTCCTCCCGACGCCTCTCGCCCAGGCTCCGTCCGTCCCTCGCCCGCCCTAGGAGGCGAAGGAGGCCAGCGCGCCCGCCATGCGGTCGAGTCCCTCCTCGATGCGCGGCATGGACGTCGCGTAGGACAGCCGGAGGAACCCCGGTGCCTCGAACGCTTCCCCGGGGACAACGGCCACATGGGCACGCTCGAGGAGCATCTCCGCCAGGGCAAGCGACGTCGTCGGTCCACCGGGCCTGCCCAGCGCCCCTCGCACGTCGGCGAAGGCGTAGAATGCCCCCTGCGGAGTGTGGCAGGTGACCCCGGGGAGCGCGTTCAGACGGTCCACCACGTACCGGCGCCGTCGGTCGTACTCGGCCACCATCGGGTCCAGGTCCACCGGCTGGGTGAGGGCGTACAGGGCGGCCTTCTGGGCGATGGAGTTGGGGTTCCCCGCCAGGTGCCCCTGGAGCGCTGCGAGGGCGTGGGCGATCGGCCGGGGCGCCGCCGCATACCCGATCCTCCACCCTGTCATCGCGTAGGTCTTGGACAGGGAATTGAGGAGCACGATCCGGTGTCGGGCCTCCGGCCACGCAGCGGGCACGCACAGGTGCTTGGCGCCGTCGTAGACCATGCGCTCGTAGATCTCGTCACTCACCACGAAGAAGTCGTGGCGTTCCGCGAGCCTCACGAGCCCCTCCAGGGTGTCCCGGGTGTACACCGTCCCCGTCGGGTTGTGGGGCGAATTCACGATCACCGCCCGCGTCCGCGGAGTGAGGAGGGGGACCAGACGGTCAGGGCGGGGCTGCCACGCGTCGGCGGCCTCGGTCGGGACGGGCACCGGGCGGGCCCCTGCAAGGCGCACCTGCTCCATGTAGGAAACCCAGGCGGGGACGGGGACCAGCACCTCGTCGCCCGGGTCGCACAGGGCTCGGAGCGTGAAGTACAGGGCCGGCTTGCCCCCGGCCGTCACGACGATCTCCTCGGGCGAGTAGGAGGCCCCGTAGTCGCGCCGCAGGCGCGCGGCCACGGCCTCCCGCAGTTCGATGATCCCGGCCGGATTGGTGTACTTTGTGAAGCCCTCTCGCACCGCGGCGATGGCGGCCTGTTTCACCGGCTCCGGGGTGTCGAAATCCGGTTCGCCAGCGGCGAAGCTGATGACATCGGCCCCCTGCCGCCGGAGCTGCTTGGCACGATCGTCCATCCCGATGGTCATCGAGGGAGTGATTTCCTGAACGGCTCTCGACAGACGCATTGGCCTCCCTCCCTCCCTGGGGCGCTCCCTCGATATTCGTCACAGATCGCCGGAACTCCCATTGCCGACTCCAAAGAGGTCACGAGGGAGGCCCGAGAGTGAGGAGCACCGGGTAGTTCGAGCCCGCCTCGCTCATGGTCGAGATACGCAGGTCTCTGGCCCCGTCCGCCGGCACAGGGACCTTCACCAACGTGTAGGGCGCGTCCGGCGTCGCTCTGGGCACGTCGAGGCGCACGCCGTTCACCAACACAGTGGCCCCCGCCTGCCCCCCGTTGGCGTGGAGGACCAGCGCCGCGGTGAACGTCCTCGGGGTGGGGTTGGAGACGTGGACCTCAAAGGAATAAATGACGCCGTAGTTTCCCTGGAGGAGAGCCCCGGTCGCCCGATCACGGAGGAGGTCCGGGTCGGCGCCCACCCACATCTCGGCGACGGGGCCGAAGGCCGCGTAGGCGAGGGTGTGGGCCACCTGGGGAGGTCCGAACACCCCCCGCTGGTGCTGCGTGTCCAACGGGAGGACGCGGCTGGGGATGGGGGGTTCTCCTTTCCTGGGGAACTGCGCCGCAAGCTCCCACTCGATACGCGCCCCGCTTAGCAGGGCGATCTGGGCGATCCCGCTGGCGACGTGGGCCGGAGGGACGCGCGCGGCCATCAGGGGGACGATGCCGTTGGGAGGCACCGTGAGGACCACCCCGGACCGCACCCAGTACTGCTCCAGGAATGCGCGGGCCGCCCCGTGGCCCGCCACCAGCTCGTCAAGAGACGGTCCTCCCGTGGCTCCCGTGACCCACAGCCGCGCCGGCACCGGGGTCGGGTTGGAGAGAACCAGGAGGAGCCACATGCTCCGTCCCGCCCCGTTCTGGTGGTGGTAGAGAATCCGCGCAGCCCGTGCGGATTCGACCGCGCCCCGGTGCAGGATCCCCTCCCGCTCGACGGTCTCCGGACTGTCACTCACGAAGAGCTCGGCGGCCTCCCGCCAGGGGAGGGAAGTGTTCACCAGCCTCACGGGAACGGTCCACACCAGGGGGGTTCCCTCCGGCGTCGTGACGCCCAGGCGGGCCCGGACCGTGACCGCCCGCCGGGGACCGAGGGCCTCCAGGAGCGGATCCGTGGAAAGGAGGGTGATCTCGGCATCCTCCAGCTGAGGGAATGCGAGGTGCGCGGCTGTTTCGATGGCGAGGCGGAGCGTGCGGGGGGGCGCCGGGTTTCCGGTGACCGTCACCCGGAAGGGAGTGCTGAGCCGGACCGTGGGAACCTGGCCGGCCGGGGAGGGAAATGCCAGCAGGAGCACGGCGGCCGCAACGAGGAATGCCCGCGCCCCGTGCCGCCGCGGGGCCTCGTGGTATCCCGGGAGGCACCGCCCATCGGCCTGGCCGGCGCCCCTAGGCAGTGCTCCCTCGGGCGGGCTCGACCGTGCAGGCGAGTTTGAGCAAGGCCATGCGGACATACATTCCGGCCTCACTCTGCTGAAAGATCACGACGCGCGGGTCAGCATCCACTGTCGGCGGGAGCTCGGAGTGGGGTCCCTCGACCCGGGGCAGGGGGTGCATGACGATGGCATGGGCGGGGAGCTCCGCGAGGACCTCGGGGGTCACCGAGAAGGCGTCGCGCACCCGTTCGTAGGTCGCGATGTCCGCGGGGCCGAACCTTTCCTTCTGGATCCGCGTCACGTACAGAACATCGGCTCCCCTCACGCCCGCGATGAGGTCCTCGGTCTGGATGAAGGGAACGCCGTGCCGCCGGAGATACTCCAAGATGTCCTCTTTCATCTGCACCGGGCGGGGGGCAATCAGCCGGAAGGAGACCCCCGGGTACTTGGCGAGCAGGTAGCACAGCGACCGGGCCGTCCGCCCGTTGAAGAGATCGCCGGCCACCGCCACCGTCACCCCCTCCAGGGTCCCCCGGAACCGCCAGATAGTATAGGCGTCCAGCAGAGCCTGGGTGGGATGCTGGCCGGGTCCATCCCCCGCGTTGAAGACAGGGACAGGGCGGTGTGTCCGCGGATCCGTCGCCACCGCTGCCGCCCGCTCCGCCGCTCCCTCCTCGTAGTGCCGGATCACGATCGCGGCGGGCCTGTACCCGCACACCACGCGGATCGTGTCTTCGATGGACTCCCCCTTCGCGGCCGAGGAAAATTCGCGCGCGGCCTCGGAGGACAGCACGCGCCCCCCCAGGTGGTACGTCGCGAACTCGAAGGACAGCCGGGTCCGCGTGCTGGGCTCATAGAAGAGGGTGAGGACGATCTTCCCCTTGAGGAGGTTGCTGCCCCCGCTGTTGATGATCTCCTCGGCCAGGCGGGCCTCCCGGAAGACGCACTCCAAAGCTTCCGGATCGAACTGCTGGGATCGGAGGACGTGGGGCCATCCCGCCCAGAGGCGAAGCGCTGCCGGCGCGGCCATCTCGGGAGTGCTCTTCGCCCCCCCCGGCCTCCCCCCCTGCCCTCCGGGAGCAGGGGGGGAGGGGGAGCGAGGGGTCGCCGCCTCCGGAGAGAATCATCTTTCCTGGGCCCGCCGCAAGGATTCCCGGGCCCACGATATTGGCGGTAAAGGAGGAGGAAGCGGGAATGGCCCCGGCCACGGGGAATGCAGCCTATCATGACCTGCTCGTTGCCCACATGGCAGCGTGGAGCAGACATGACCTCGAGGCCATCATGAGCATGATGACACCCGACTGCATCTTCGAAACGTCCGGGGGCCCGGACCCGTGGGGACGACGGTACGAAGGCCAGGTGGCGGTCCGGGAGGCCATCGCGGAGATCTTCGAAATGCTCCCCGATATCCGCTTCACCAACGCACGCCACGCCGTCTGCGGGGACCGCGGGTTCTCCGAATACACCCTGATGGCCACCCGACCCGACGGGAGCCGTATCGAGGCGCGCGGGTGCGACCTCTTCGAATTCCGGGACGGCAAGATCTACCGGAAAGACTCGTACAGGAAACGGCGGATCATGCGGTAGCGGCCCCCCATGCGGATCGACATCGCAGCCCACATCCTCCCGGCTCGCTACTTTGCCCGCCTCCAACAGATCCCGGGATTCTACATGGCCAAGCGTGTGAAGGGCATCCCCTGCCTAACGGACCTTGGGGTGCGGTTCCGAATCATGGACGCGTTCCCAGGGTATGCCCAGATCCTCTCCCTGGCCATCCCTCCCCTTGACAGACTGGGACCTCCGGAGGTGACGCGGGACCTGGCGCGACTGGCCAACGACGAGCTCGCCGAGCTCGTCGCCACGTATCCGGACAGGTTTCCCGGCGCCCTGGCAGGCCTACCCCTCAACGATCCGGACGGAAGCGTCCGAGAGATAGAACGGCTTTCGTCCCACACGGGCTTTATCGGCGTCCAGGTCTATTCCAATGTCGCCGGCAGGCCCTTGGACGATCCGCCCACCCTGGAGGTCCTGGAGGAGGCGATTCGCCGCCGTCTTCCCATCTTCATCCATCCCGCCCGAAGCGCCGACGTCGCGGACTACCCCGGGGAGTCGCGGTCTCGGTACGACCTGTGGCAGATCTTCGGATGGCCTTACGAAACCAGCGTGGCCATGGCGCGGCTGATCTTCACCGGGCTGTTTGACCGCCACCCGGAAGCCGTCCTCATCGCGCACCACATGGGCGGGCTCGTCCCCCACTTCGCCGACAGGATCCGGGGAGGATACGACCAGTTTGGCACCCGCGGAGACGAGGGGACCCCCGAGGAACTCCCGGTCGCGCTTGCCCACCCGCCCGACTGGTATTTCGCGCGGTTCTACGCCGACACTGCCCTGTTCGGAGCCCCGCACGCCGTGCGGTGCGGTCTCGCGTACTTTTCCCCCACCCGGGTCCTGTTCGGCACAGACACCCCCTTTGACGTAGAGGGAGGGAGCCGCTACATCCGCGCGACCATCAGGGCGCTGGACCAGAGCGGCCTCGATCCCGCTCACCGGTCCCTCGTCGACAGCGGCAACCTCCAGCGCATCCTCGCGTGGCGCCAGGGAGGGGGCGGACACTCATGCGACGCGTAAGGGTGGGGGCAATAGCAGGGGCGATCGTGCTCCTCCTGGGGGCGCTCGTCCCGACCTTCGCTCTCCCCGCTCCCGCCCTGATCCGCATGGGCTACCTGGGGGTCAGCAGCGACGCCGGGATCTTCATCGCCCTGGACAAGGGCTACTTCCGGGACCAGGGGCTCGAACTGTCACTGGAGCGCTTCGGCGTGGGAGCCGACCAGATGGCCCTCCTCGGAGCCGGCCGGCTCGACATCGCGAGCGGGGCCCCGAGCCCGACGCTCTTCAACGCCGTGAGCCGGGGCCTCCCCGTGGCCGTGGTGGCCGACAAGGGATCCTTCCGCCCGGGGTTCGGGTTCAATGCCCTCGTGGTCCGCAAAGCCCTCGTGGACGCCGGGCAGTACCGAGACATCGGCGACCTGCGCGGCCGCGTCCTCGGGTCCCCGAGCCCCGCCTCCATCATCAACTTCGAGAACTACCTCGTGCTCCGGAAAGGGGGCCTGAGCCCGAAGGACGTCACGGTGGAGTACATCGACCTGGCCGACCAGCCGGCGGCCATGGCGAACGGGAAGATCGACGCGGCGGTGATGGTCGAGCCCTTTGCCACGGCGGCCGAGAGCCGCGGCATCGGCAAGATCGTCCTCCCCCTCGACCGGATCCTCCCCGACTTCCAAACGTCCGTCATCTTTTACAACACCCAGTGGGCGCGAGCGCATCCGGACGAAGCCCTCCGCTGGATGGTGGCGTACGTCAAGGCGCTCCGGTACTACAACGCCGCCTTTCACAATCGCCGGATTCGCGACGACGTCATCACCATCATGACGGCCCACACGCCCATCAAGGACAGGGCCGTATGGGACCGCATGATCTGGCCCGGCCTCGACCCCAACGGCTCTGTCACGGTGAGGACGCTGCTGGACTACGAGCGGTGGCTCCTCAACCAGCACCAGATCTCTGAATTCCTCCCTCCGGCCCGTTTCGTCGACCTCTCCTACGTGCACCGGGCCGCGGCCGCGCTCGGCCCCGGCCACCCGTAGGAGGGCCTGTGCCCGCCCGTGGCCGCCCGCCCCGGCACGAAGATCCGGATTTCGGGACTCCGGAAGTGGTACCCCACGCGCTTCGGGCGCGTGGAGGCCCTGGGCGGGCTCGACCTGGAGGTCCATGACGGCGAGCTCTGCGTCGTCGTCGGCCCCAGCGGATGCGGGAAGTCCACCCTGCTGCGCATCGTCGCTGGGTTGGAAGCGGCGAACGAGGGGACGGTGGAAATCCTCCGCAGCAGGAGGGACCGTCCTCCGACGGCGATGGTCTTTCAGGAACCTTCGGCGCTTCCCTGGATGACCGTGCGGGCCAACGTGGCCTACGGGCTGCGGATGCAGGGAGTCCCGGCAGCGGAGCGCTATGCGATTGCAGACCGCTTTATCGAGAAGGTCGGCCTGAGCCGCTTCACGCGAGCCTATCCCCACCAGCTGTCCGGGGGCATGAAGCAGCGCGTGAGCGTCGCCCGGGCCTTCGCGAGCGACCCTGAGATCCTGCTCATGGACGAACCCTTTGGCTCCCTGGACGAACAGACCCGGCTCGTGATGCAGGCCGAGCTCCTGCGGCTCTTCGAGGAGACCCGGAAGACCATCGTCTTCGTCACCCACAGCATCGACGAGGCCCTCACGTTGGGAGACCGCGTCGTCGTGATGTCCGCCGCGCCCGGCCGCGTGATGGCGGCCATGACCGTGCCCTTCCCCCGGCCCCGGCGAATTGTCGCTCTCCGCGCCGATCCCGAGTACGGGCGGCATGTCGCCCGCCTGTGGGAGATCCTGGGGCACGCGCTGGACGACGGTGCATCCCTCGCCTAGGCTCCTCTCCCTGCTATCTCCGGTCCTCGTCATGGGCCTGTGGGAAGCCCTGGCGCGAGCCCACCTGATCGACGTCCGCTTTTTCCCCGCCCCCACCGCGATCCTCGTCGAAGCCTGGCGCACCGCCCACAGCGGGGAGTTGTGGGCAAACCTCCGCATCAGCCTCGCGCGCATCCTCGTAGGGTTCGCCCTGGGCGCCCTCCCCGGCGTCGCCCTCGGGATCCTCATGGGACTCCTCCCGTGGGTCCGCGCCCTCTGCCTCCCCCTGGTCAGCGCCGTGTACCCCGTCCCGAAGAGCGCGATCCTCCCGCTCATCATGCTCATCTTCGGCATCGGGGAGCTGTCCAAGTGGGTGTTCATCGCCGTCGGGGTCTTCTTCCCGGTCCTCATCAACTCCATGGCAGGCGTCCTCACCATCGACCGCATCTACCTCGACGTGGGGCGCAATTACGGTGCACGGGGATTGAACTTCCTCCTGACGATCGCGCTCCCCGGCGCCCTGCCCGTCGTCTTTGCCGGGATCAAGCTGGGGTTCGGTCTGGCCCTGATTCTCGTCGTCATCGCCGAGATCGTGGCCAGCCACGCGGGCTTAGGGTTCCTCATCTGGAACGCCTGGCAGATTTTCGATGTGGAGAAGCTCTATACGGGACTGATCCTCATCGGGATCCTCGGGTACCTTTCCAGCGAGGCCATCGATGCCCTGGAGCGTCTCGCGGTCCCGTGGAAGCCACGGGGGTGACGGCCATGGACATGGTCGTAGACGTCCACGCCCACTACTATCCGCCCGGCTACCTCGACGAGCTCGCCCGGTCCCCCGAGCCGTATGCGATCACGCGCGACAGCCAGGGACGTGCGATCCTCATGCTCCACGGCCACCGAATCGTGACCATGACCCGGGAGATGACGGACGTCGAGTTCCGCCTGGAGGCTATGGCCCGGGCGGGGATCCAGTGTCAGGTCCTCTCGGTCACCATCCCGAACGCCTACCTCGGGGCGGCGGACCGGCGTCGTGCCCTCGCCCGCATCGCCAACGAGGGGCTCGCCGAGGTGGTGCACCGGCACCCGGAGCACTTCGCGGGACTGGCGTGCCTCCCGCTCCCCGACCCCGCGGACGCGGCGGAGGAACTCCGGCGTGCCGTACAGGACCTCGGCCTGCGGGGAGCCCTCGTGGGCAGCAATGTGAACGGCCGCTACCTGGACGATCCGGCCTTCGAACCCGTCTTCGCGACGGCCGAAGAGCTCGAGGCGCCCCTCTTCATCCACCCCATGCCCCCCGCATCCCCTGACGCTACCTACGCTCCCGGTCTTGTGCCGCTCCTCGGCTTCGTCTTCGACACTTCGGTGAGCGCTGTCCGCATGGTGACGGCGGGCGTTCTCGAGAGGCACCCCAAGCTCACGGTCATCCTCGGCCATCTGGGCGGGACCCTGCCTTACCTCTTCCAGCGCCTCGACAATGGCTACAGGGCCTATCCCGAACTGCGCCGGGCGCTACCCCATCCTCCCAGCCACTACCTGCGGGCGCTCTTCTACGACACGGTGTCCTTCTCCCTTCCCTCGCTCCAGTGCGCTCTGTCCCAGGTGGGTCCGGAGCGACTCCTCCTGGGCACGGACTACCCCCACGTGATCGGCGACATGGCGGGAGCGCTCCGGACCATCGAGGCCCTTGGCCTTCCCGAGACCGGCGCGGCTGCCATCCTGGGCGGCACAGCCCGGCGGGTGTTCCGCCGGCCAGGGGGAACACCGGGTTGACCTCCGGCCGGCGGACGGCCCGTCGAGCCCTACGCGCACACGGCCCCCGTCGCCGCTGACGACACTAGACGGGCGTATTTGGCCAGGGCGCCCGTCTTGTAGCGCGGCTCGGGCGGAGTCCACTTCCTGAGGCGCTCTTGGATCTCCGCGGCGGGGAGCTCGAGGTCAAGACGCCGGTTGGGGATGTCGACACTGATGACGTCACCCTCGCGGACAACAGCCAGAGGTCCCCCGGCCGCCGCTTCCGGAGCCACGTGCCCGATGACAAATCCGTGGGAGCCGCCCGAAAACCGTCCGTCGGTAATGAGCGCGACGTCCTCCCCCAAGCCCGCGCCGATGAGGGCTCCCGTGACGGCCAGCATCTCCCGCATGCCGGGGCCGCCCTTCGGCCCTTCGTAGCGGATGATCACCGCATCACCCCGAGATACCCGCCCGCGGACGATGGCCTCGAAGGCATCCTCCTCGCGGTCGAACACCCGCGCGGGCCCCCGGAACGTCTGCCGCTTGAGCCCCGCCGTCTTGATCACCGCCCCTTCCGGGGCCAGGCTTCCGGACAGCACGGCAAGGGTGCCCGTGGGCGCGACGGGGCGGCTGAGAGGGCGCACCACCTCTTGCCCCTCCGGGCGCCGAACGGCGCGCAGCACCTCGGCCATCGTGGACCCGGCAACGGTCAACGCGCCCCCGTGCAGGAGACCCCCGTCCAGGAGCTCGCGGAGCACCACGCTCACGCCTCCCACCCTGTCGAGGTCCACCATGAGGTAGCGGCCGCCCGGGTGCATGTCGGCGATGTGGGGCGTGCGCCGCGCGATGCGGTCGAAATCGGCCAGCTCCAGAGGGACCCCCGCCTCGCGGGCGATGGCGAGCAGATGGAGGACCCCGTTCGTCGACCCTCCCATGGCGACAAGGGTGGCGATGGCGTTTTCGAAGGCCTCCCGGGTCAGGATGTCCCGAGGGCGGATGCCGTCTCGGAGCAGGCGCACGACCGCTTCTCCCGTCTTCCTGCAGACCTCGATCCGGCGCGGGTCGATGGCGGGGACCGACGCGCTCCCGGGCAGCGACATCCCCAGAGCCTCCACGCAGGACGCCATCGTGTTGGCCGTGTACATGCCGCCGCAGGACCCTGCCCCGGGACAGGCCACGCACTCCAACTGGTGCAGCTCGTCGGCGCTGAGCAGACCCTCGGCATGGGCGCCCACAGCCTCGAACACATCCACGATCGTCACATCGCGTCCCTGGAATCTGCCCGGCAGGATCGTCCCCCCGTAGAGGAACACCGCCGGGATATTCAGGCGGGCAATGGCCAGCATCATCCCGGGGAGGCTCTTGTCGCACCCGGCGATGGCCACCAGTCCGTCGAACGCCTCCGCCAGGACCATCAGCTCCACGGAATCGGCGATCACCTCCCTGCTCACCAGGGACGCCTTCATGCCCTCGTGTCCCATGGCGATCGCGTCGCTCACGGCAATGGTCGTGAACTCGATGGGGGTGCCTCCCGCCGCCCGGACCCCTTCCTTCACGTACCGGGCCAGCGCATTGAGGTGGAGATTGCAGGGAGTCACCTCGTTCCACGACGAGGCCACGCCGATCAAGGGCCTTCGGAGATCCTCGTCCGTGAGCCCTGTGGCCCGGAGCATCGCGCGGTGGGGAGCACGCTCGGGTCCCTCGGTGACCGCCACCGAGCGCGGCTTGAGGTCCACCGTCGTCTTGATCATCTGCCCCTGTCCTCCTTCCCAGGAGATTGATACCCTGGCCTTCTCCGCGCCGTGCACCCAGACCTTCCCCCTCTCCCGGGGCCCCTAGGAGTTGCCCACGGGGATGAAGCTCCGGCGCAGGACGTCCCGGACGGCGAGCCCCACGGAGAGACGCCAGCAGTTCACAATGGCCAACCGGAATCCCCCGGGAGGCATGGCGTGCTGCGCGGGAGGACGCCGGAGGTCGTAGGTAATCTGAATGCTGGAGACGCCGGGACGGGCCCGCAACGCCTCCACGATTTCCGGGTCAATCCAGTACCTCTGGCCGTGGCGGCCGAACAGCACGACGCTGTAGCCGACCTGGCGAGCGTCCTCGAACCTCCACCGTCCCGACGCGTAGAGCTCCACGACGCTCTCCAGCCACCCGGGCCCATTGAGGTCGGCCCACTGTTCGGACATGCGCAAGTGGCACTCGATGATCTTCCCCCCGATCGTTTCGAAGTTGACGACGCCCGTAAACCCCCTCAAGTGGCGACGAATCCACGCTGCACAGTAGGCCTCCAGCTCCGGCAACCGCCGGCCCAGGACCGTCCAAAAGTCGAACATCCCTCCCCCGAGCGGCCTGCCGATCGTGTGACGCCACCACAGCGGCCGTCCGTCGGCGAGGGCCACATCCGTACTGATGTGCCGTCCGCGGAGGAGTTGCATCCACATGTGCCCCGGCGTGAAGAGCGCCTCCAGCTCCCGACGATCCCGGACGACCCGGCCTCCCGCGCCCATCCCGTGCAGGTTCATGATCGGCTTGCTGAAGACCGGAAACCGGTCGGGAGGGACGCCGTGGGGGCCGTGGGGGATTCCCTGGCTGTCGCAGACGAAGAGCTTGTCGTACACCCGCCGGTAGGAGGGGTAGAGCTGCCACGCGGCAGGATCGTCAACCGGGACGACGACGGACCGGGGGCACCGGATCCCTTGAAAGTACTGCCACCGCCACAGGTCCACGCCGGGGAAGCACGTCCTGTCGCTTGGGGGCACCTCCCCCCGCAGGTTGTGGAGCCGGCGGAGGAGGTCGACGTCCACCGGGCCAAGCCCTCCCCGGTGCCCCCGGCGTGAGTCCGGGCGAGCGGCGGCCCTCGCCCCCCGGAGGGGAGACGCGCCCCTCATACGCCCCGAGCGTCAAGCAGCGGGGCCGCGGAGACAGGCAATACCGCCGGCCAGGCTGAAGGCACGGTAGCCGCGGCGTTGGAGCTCCTGAGCCAGGAGCCCCGAACGCACTCCGGATGAGCAGACGAGAACGTACGTCCGTGCGGGGTCCAGACAGGCGACTTCCTCCAGGGCGCGGCTGAAGGGGAGCCGGAGATCGCCTACCGCCTCCCCCTCGTGGGGCTCGCGGACGTCGACGACGAGGGCGCCGGCCGGCACGCGATCAACGACGTGACCGGGCCGTTCGGTGACGCTCCCCTCCCGCAGGTCGACGACCCGCCTCGCCTCGACGGCCGAGCGGAGCCAGGCGTCGTCCACGCCCTCCGCAAGGCCCCGCTCGGCGCACGCCACGTCCTCCGGGGCGGCCCACGTCACCACCGGGCCGGGAGCAATCGCACAGTGTTCCTGCACTCGGGACGACGCGTCGTGCGTCCCGATGAGCCGCGCCCTCTGGATGATCTCCTCCTTATTCATGCCGACGAGCGGACGGAGGACCGGCACGCCGGCAGACTCCTCACAGATTGCGAGATTGCGAAGCGTCTGCGTCGACACCTGCCCGAGCGATTCCCCGGTGACAATGGCTTCCGCCCCCAGGGACCGCACGAGGATCGTTGCCGCCCGATACATCGCCCGCCTCAAGAGGATCTGGCGGAGCCGCGACTCTACCCGCTGACACAGGGCCGTGACGAGGGGGCCGAAGTCCACCACGTGGACCCTCGGCTCGTGGCCAGCCGCCCACGGGAGGAGCGCGCGGGCCACCGCCATCGCCTGCTCAACCTGTCCGCAGCCGCCCAGGTCGAAGTGCAGCAGCTCGACTTCTACCCCGCGGCGCATGACGGACCACGCCGCCACCGGGGAGTCGAATCCTCCCGAGAAGAGGACAACGGCTCGTCCCCCCGTCCCCAGCGGGAGGCCATCCGGTCCGGGGATCCTGTCGAGAACAGCGTAGGCTCGAACACCGTCGACCTCGACGCGCACCTCGGCTTCGGGAGCGTCCAGGTCCACGCGCAGGGCGAAGGGCCGCAGGGCCGCTCCCAGCGCGGCGGCCACATCAGGCGACGAAAAGGAATGTACACCCCGCCGCCGCGCCCTCACCGCAAAGGACCGCCCGGCAACGTGCTCCCTGAAGAACGGCACCAGCTTCTCGACGAGATCCGAGAGCGAGGTAAAGGGGACCTCGCGCACTTCGTCAACGGCGTGCACCCCGAAAACGCGCGCCAGGGCGGACCCGCCCAGGCGGGGGTCGTCGGCGTCGACCAGAAGACGGCTCAACTGGGGATGGACACGGCCCACAACCCCCGCCGCATCGAGCGCTCGCCGAGCGTTTTCAGCCAGGACCTGGAGAAACCGACGCCTCGTCGGCCGGGATTTTGTGCCGATCTCGCCGGCCAAGCGTACCAGAAGACGGAGACGCTGCGTCTGCGCGGCGACCAGCTGTTCCGAGAGGGCCGGCATCAAACCACCCCCGCCTCCATGAGTCCCGCAACCCTCTTCCCTGGGATCTAAAGATACTACACCACCCCGTGCCCGCGCCAGAGACTTCCCGAACCTATGCAGCCGGGTGCACTGCCACCCCAGCGGGGCCGGCACCTCTCCGCCCCGCGGCCAGGGATCTCCCCGAGGCCGCCTAGACCAGTGGGGTCTGGATCCGTGCCGCTCCCGCAGGGAGGACGATCAGCGGGTATACCACTCCACTGCGTCTCGGGTGGCCATCCACGACGGGGGGAGCATCATGCCCGTGAGCAGGGCAAGCAGGAATAGCAGAGCCAGCGTCCAGAACTTGGCGCTTCGTCGCACGGGCGCCTCCAGGCTGGGACCGAAGCCTTTCTATTCTACGAAGCCGCCGAAAACCGGGCCATCCGCCTCCGGGGGAGAAGGTCGGCTCGAGCGGATACTACTGGGGAAGATCGGGGAGGAGCCTCACGGGGTCCGGCCGGATCCCGCCAGCCACCGCAGGACATCCTCCACGTTGTTCTGCGGCGGGAAGACGGGATAGAAGACCTTCGCGATCCGGCCGCCACGCAACACAAGCGTGAGTCGTTTGATAAAGGTGGCCGACCCGATCTGGAACGTGGGGAGATGGAGTGCCCGCGTGAAGGCCAGATCGAAGTCGCTCAACAACTCAAAGGGCAGCCCCAATCGCACGACGGCCTCCCGCTGTTCCTCGGGGGCCTGCGTGCTGAGCCCGAAGACCTCCACACCCCGGTCCCGCAGATCGAGGAACCGATCGCGAAAGGCGCACGACTGAACGGTACACCCCCTGGCTCCCGGGATGGCGTCCCACCCGGGGAGCAGGGGCTCGCCCGGCCTCCCCATTCTGGGGTAGCAATACACAACCGCCCACCCGGGGCGGCGCGACAGATCGACAACCCCACCCCTCGTGGACACTCTCGGAATGGAGGGAACCTGCGCGCCCGGCAGGTGGTCGCAGGCCCCATCGTCTACGGGGACGGGGAGGTTGGGCGGGAGGCTGTACGGGTCTTCGGCCATGAGAGGTCCCTTCTCTCTTCCCCAGCGCCGGACAAAATTCCTTGAGTGCGGCCTCTCCCGTCCCGCACCGACAAAGGGACCCGCCAGGCCCTCCCTCCCCGGAATTTCGGGAGACCCGAGGACGTTCCGTGCTAAACGGATACCATTCCGTGCAGAGGTGATCTCGTGCACCTACGCTCGACATCCGGACAGGAAGCCTTGCCATCGCCGCCCGAGTTCCTGCACGAAGCCGCGGTCCCGCACATCTTTCGCCCTCTTCAGGTCCGCGGGATTACCCTGAGGAATCGGCTGGTCGTGTCGCCCATGTGCCAGTACTCGTGCGAAGCGCGGGACGGGCTCGCCACGACGTGGCACCTCGTGCACCTCGGGTCACGCGCGGTCGGGGGGGCCGGACTCGTCTTCACGGAGGCGACCGCCGTCACACCAGAGGGGCGCATTTCTCCCCAGGACCTGGGCATCTGGTCCGACCGTCATGCCCAGGCCCTGCGGCCCATCGTAGAGTTCCTGAAAGCTCAAGGGGCGACCACTGGAATCCAGCTTGCCCACGCGGGCCGCAAAGCCAGCACGGCACGGCCGTGGGAGGGGATACGCGGCCTGGCGGACCATGAGGGAGGATGGGTGCCCGTCGCCCCGAGCCCGATCCCTTTCGGGGACACCTACCGCACTCCGCGAGAGATGACGCCTCAGGATATCGCGGGAGTGGTGAAGGCCTTCGCGGACGCTGCGGCCCGGGCCCATGAGGTGGGATTCGACGTCGTCGAAGTCCACGCGGCCCACGGGTACCTCGTTCACGAGTTCCTCTCCCCTCTCACCAACCACCGCACGGACCACTATGGCGGGAGTTGGAAGAACCGTGTTCGGATCCTCGTAGAAATCGTGGAGGCTATTCGGACCCGGTGGCCAGACCACAAACCCCTCTTTGTCCGCCTATCGGTCACCGACTGGTCCCCGGGCGGCTGGGATGTAGAGGACAGCATCCATCTGGCACGCGAGCTGGCGCCCCGAGGCGTGGACGTCATTGATTGCTCCAGCGGAGGTCTCCTGCCCAACCAGCAGATCCCCACGGAGCCGGGGTACCAGGTCCCCTTTGCGGAGCGCATCCGGCGAGAGGCCCCGGTCATGACGATGGCCGTGGGGCTGATCACGACACCCGAGCAAGCCGAGGAGATCATCGAAAACGGCCGCGCGGACCTTGTCGCCATGGCACGGGAGTTCCTCCGCAATCCCTACTTCCCGCTCTACGCAGCGCGAAGGCTCGGGAATGTTGAGGCGGCCCCCTGGCCCCCACAGTACCTGCGGGCCCGGTAAGCGACCCCTTTCCGGACCACGTCGGCACGGGAAGAGCGCAGGCGGTTCTTCAGGGGGGAGCCGTGTTTCAACGCTCCCTCTTCCCCCTGGAGACTGCCCGGGGCTGGCCCGTGCCTGGGCCAGCCACCCGGTCACGCGGCCAAAGCCCTTCGCGGGGGGAGGCTGCTGACGATCCCGTCTGCGAGTGACGGCTGAGGCGGTCCCACTCACGCCGTCAATGAAGAAGTTTCACCGCCTGCCGGGCTGGGGAGAGCCACGCTGCGTCCGGAGTTACCACCGGACGCTCGCGGGCATCGCCGACGCCCTCGAATGCCAAGCTCTTTCAGCTCACCCGGTCTATGAGGGCTGGAGGGTGAGAGGCCCGGCGCTCCCGAAGGGAGGGCTGGGATCGAGTACCTGTGGGCACTCGGGTCAGGGAGCGCAAGCCGGATGACGCCTTCGCCGCGGAGGTGTCCGGGGGAGCGCGCGCGTCCTGCGGGAAAAAGAGCCCAGGCGACCGCTGATCGATGTGTGTACGATATTCGAGCTCACGTACGATCTTCCCAAGGCGATGTCCGTCGCTTGGCCGTACACCTAGAGTTTGTCCAAAGCGGGGGTCGTGAGGAATATCCACCTCGACGGTCCACATCCGCACGCGGCTGTGGCCAAATCCTGGAGCAGGGCGGCGAACGCCGTGCATCACGGTCCCTCGGAAGGATCCTCAGGGAGACGCTGGGTGCCGAGGACAAGAAGGGAGTGTCGTCTCGTGCCAGTCAACCAGCTAAACGGCAGGGGAGCCAGATGGAGCGGCACGCCTGGCGTAGCGGGGCTTCCCGAAGGTGGTCGAGTGCGCCGATGTGTCGATCGGGCTCTCCGTCTCCTGTCCTGCGAGCGCCACGCACGTGGCCAGCAATAAGGGGCGCCCATTCACATCGTGCCAGAGGCGGACCGGACACCGCGCTCCGCCGACGACCTTCCGGTACTACACGGACATGGTCGAAGACCTCCGAGAGGGCGGCGACGCAGCTTTCACTGGACGAGGCCGCCCTCCGCGCTCACAGCAATTGGCAAACCGTCCCGCACCCCCCGGGGGCGGAGACGGGAGGAGGCGAAGGCGGATTCCAGGCTGGTGGAGACGAGGGGATTCGAACCCCCGACCCCCTGCGTGCAAAGCAGGTGCTCTCCCTCTGAGCTACGTCCCCACACCACATAGGGAAAGGGTGCACCCTCAGTTTACCATAGCAGCCTCATCCCTGGAGAAAGAGTGTCCTCTTCGCCTTCGCCCCTCTTTGCCTTCCGACAGACCAGCTCCAGATCCCTCAGTCTATCAAACGGGAGGCATCGGGCTGGCTCACCGTCCGGCGTCCTACGCGTTGTCGGAGCGCCGACCGAGACCAGAGCCGGCGGCCCCATAAAGAGTCTCGACCTCCGCAAGCCCGTCGGAGGTCAGCCGATAGGTAAGCTCAACGCGGTCGCCTTTCCGGCGCTTCGGAGTTGTGGGCAGGAGCTTAAGCCTGAACGTCGTGCCGGGGGCCTCGACGAGGTGGAAGTGCATGTACTTAATTCCGCCGTCCAGGACGATTTCCGGGTCCTCGGCGATCCTTCCCACCAGGCTAAAAAGTCGACCTCCCGACCGTCCTCTGAAAAGATCCATAAGGCCCATGGTAACCTCCTCCTCAGCGGGTTACATCGAGAGTGCCGCGGAGAGCGGGGTCTAGACCCGGCCTCGTAGCAATTCCCCCCCGCCGGGAGGAGGAAGCGCCACACGCTGGACTTGAGACCGCAATCGGACGGGACTGCAGGCGACGGGCACGGCACGGAGGCCAGCTCCCCGCGGATTCGAGGCTCCGAGAACTCGCTGGTCGAGGGTATCCCGCGAGGTACCGGCGACGGAATCCTCCTGGACCGGTTCATCAACTGGGGACACCCATACCAGCGCCGTGGGGGCAGGCATACTCTTGCCGGGGACGATGAGCCGGCATAGCAACAGGAGGACTATGCCTCCCCCGATAATCCGTGTACCTGCCCTCACGGCTGCAGAACACATCCCTTCTTAACGAAAACGGGATGATTCCGCAGATGGTTCCTCGAACGCAGGAATACCCCCCACCTTTCCCGCCCGCGGCAGGAAGGCTGCCGCGGTCTGAGACCCTGAGATCCGCTTCAGCGGGCCGGAGGGCTCCTCCGATCTCTCTCGGTGTTTGCGATCCGGCGGTGACGAGAGTGGGCGGATCCTTGTGGGGGAGAAACCGCGGGTGCTATACTGCCCGCGGAGGGATGGCAGAGCGGGTGAATGCGGCGGTCTTGAAAACCGCTAGGGCCCACAAGCCCTCGGGAGTTCGAATCTCCCTCCCTCCGCCACACGGGTCAGCACCGCGAGGGTCGCGCCCCGCCAGGGCACACGAAGCCGCTCGAGGACTCCCCCTCGGGCGGGCGCTCAGCATCCAACCCGGCCGGGACCTCGAGGAACGGCGCATCCTTCAGTGAAAACGCGCGGGAGTGCAGGTTGGAGGAAGATCCTCCCCTGCGTTCGTAATAGTAGCAGAGAACGACATGGCCAAAGGGGGATACGATGCCCCGGATTCCTTACGTGGACATCGCCAGTATCACAGACCCGGAGATCCGGGGATATCTCGAGCGGGCCAGACAGGAGGGGACTCCCCGCCCGGAGAGCCAGGCCATCCGCGCGCACAATCCCAACGTGATCCGGGCATTCTCATACGCATGGGACTTGACCTTCAGGCAAGGGGTCCTCGACCACAGCCTGAAGGAACTCTGCCGAGTCTACGTCTCCAAGTCTATCGACTGCGAATACTGAGGGGTTCAGAGGTCCGTCCAGGCCGGACGGCAGGGTTTGAACGAGGACAAGTACGATGACCTCCTCCACTTCATTGATTCGGACAAGTATACGGAACGGGAGAAGGTGGCGCTCACCTACGCGAGCGCCATCATCTGGAACCCCGAGATCGCGGACGATTCGCTCTGGCAGCAGCTGCACCGTCACTTCACCGTTCCCGAACTGGTTGAACTGGGGTTCTTTATTGCGCTGACGTTGGGACAGCAACGGTGGATCAAGACTCTCGGGATCGGCCACGGCGAGGTCCTTCCCGACACGACCGCCGGTCTGGCGCCCGGCGCGCTCCGGGACGCAGGAAAGGAGCCTCGTCGACCTGGAGCGTGAGGGAGAGGGGACGATACCGACACGGCGGGGCTGCTCCCGCCACGGAGGCGCCACAGCGGGAGGCTCCACCCGCGCGCTACCAAGGAACACGCGCTTTGCCGCTAGCACGCCGACGACAGCGGCCAAATTCCCCGGGCGGCACCCAGCTGCGGAAGCGGAACGGGAAGCGCCCTCAGTCGCGGAGACGCGGGTCTAGCGCATCGCGCACGCCATCGCCCAAGAGATTGAACCCCAGCACGGCCAGAGATATGGCCAGACCGGGAGCGAGGACAAGGTGGGGGGCCACATTCAGGAACAATCGGGCGCCTGCCAACATGGCGCCCCACTCGGGGGTGGGAGGCTGCACGCCCAATCCCAAAAAACTCAGGGACGACGCGGTGAGAATCGCGGTGCCAACGCGTAGGCTGGCGTAGACCAAGATGGACGGGAGCGCTACCGGGAGCAGATGACGCCCCATGATGCGGAGATTGCTCGCTCCCAGTGCGCGGGCCGCCTCCACGTATTCCTGAGCCATAGCCGCCAGTGAGGGACCACGGGTCAAGCGAGCAAAAGTGGGCACGCTGAACACCCCGACGGCGATAACGACATTGAGGAGACCGGGACCGAGAACGGCAACGATGGCGACGGCCAGCAAAATCCCCGGGAATGCGAGCAGGATATCCACGAACCGCATGGAGATGTTGTCGAAAGTTCCCCCGTAGAACCCGCTGGCGATTCCCCAGGCGGACCCGAGGGTCGCCCCCACGACGGTTGCCCCCAGCCCCATTCCAAGGGAGTAGCGAGACCCCACGATCAGCCTGCTGAGGATATCACGCCCGAAGTCGTCGGTGCCCGCCGGGTGCGCCAGCGATGGGGGAGCCAACGTGTGCGCATAGTCCGTGGCCGTGGGGGAATAGGGCGCGATCCAGGGGCCCATCGCGGTGGCGAGGAGAAAGATCCAGACGACGATCCCTCCCGCCACCGCTGTCCTCCGCCGGAGGAACCGCCGCCACGGCTTCCACAAAGCACCCGCTCCAGGCTCGCGCGCGACACCTGTCAAGACGGATTCACGCATAGGTCACCCGCGGATCCAGAGCGGCATACATGACGTCCACCACCAGGTTGATGGCGAGAAACTCCAGAGAAAACAGGAGGATCTCGGCCGTCAGCACAGGGTAGTCCCGGAACGCGATGGACTGGACCATGAGCCACCCCAGGCCGGGCCAGCTGAACACGGTTTCGACGACAATCGAGCCCCCGAGGAGGAACCCGAACTGTAACCCGGCAAGGGTGACCACAGGGATGAGCGCATTGCGGAGCGCGTGCTTCCAGAGAACCCGTCTCTCCGCCACGCCCTTGGCGCGGGCCGTCCGGACGAAGTCCTCGCCTATGACCTCCAGCAAGCTGCTCCTCGCGAACCGGGCGATGGACGCCGCAGCACCGGCGGCGAGCGTCACCGACGGGAGGACGAGACTCCGCAGGCCGTCCATTCCCCCGGTGGGGAACCAATGCACGTTCACGGCGAGCACGTAGATGAGGAGGAGTCCCAAGAAGAACGACGGCGTACTGATCCCGGCCACTGAAATCACCGTGCTGAGGTAATCCACCAGGGAGTTCCGACGGACAGCCTGCACGACGCCCACACCCAGCCCGGCCACCATGGCCGCGGCCATGCTCGTCACCGAAAGGACGAGGGTGGGCATAAAATGCTGCGCCAGAATCCGGGAGACGGGTTCGCCGCTCCGGTACGACCTGCCGAAATCGCCCACGAGGGCATTGCGTAGGAAGTAGAGGTACTGGATGGGAAGCGGGCGGTCGAGCCCCAGCCGGGCCCGAACCGCTGCGATCTCCTCCAGGGTCGCGTCGGGCCCCGCTAGCAGACGCGCCGGATTACCGGGGATGGCGTGAAGGAAAACGAAGGCTCCGAGGGACACCCCAACGAGGATCGGTATCAGCTCCCACAGCCGCCGGACGATATAGCGAGCCACGCGCGGTTCCCCCGCGCCCTGCCGATCGGCCGCGGGAGGAGGCCTACCTCCCCGTCAAGGCAGCCTCGCGCGCGTCCACGGTGCCATCGGGGAGCGCGTACACGCCCGTCACGGTGGTGCGCTCGCCGGCGAGGATCTGGGGATTGTACAGGAAGATCCACGGAGCGTCGTCCCAGATGATGCGCATCGCCTGGGCGTAGTCACGGTTACGCCGACCTTGGTCCGCGGTGGAGAGCGCGTCCTGAAGGAGAGCGTCCACCTTCGGGTTCTTATAGAAGGCCAAATTGAACAGGGTGGGCGGCCAGGATTCGCTTCCGAAGAGCGGCCGGAGCCCCCAGTCCGCGTCCCCGGTGGACGGCGACCACCCCGAGAGGTTCATCTGGGACTGGTTCTCGCCCACGGGCTTGAAGCGCACCGCCGACAGGGTCCCCGCCTCCATCGGCTCGAGGCGAACGGTCACGCCCACCTTCCCCAACATCTGCTGGATCGCCTCCCCCAGCCGGGTGATCTCGGTTTGGTTCCCGAGCCACATCGTACTCGTAAACCCCCTGGGGAACCCCGCCTCCGTCAGCAATGCCTTGGCCTTGGCGGGATCGTAAGGCCACCCCCCGGGCTGGACAGGAGAGTATCCGGACACCCCCGGAGTAATAGGAGCATCGAGGGGACGGCCGAATCCTCTCAGAATCACCCGGACGAGAGCATTCTTGTCTACGGCGTAATTAAGCGCGCGGCGGACGGCGACGTTGTTGAAAGGGACGTGTTGCGTGTTGAGAGCCACGTAGTAGGCGTAGATGCTCCACCGTTTCTGGATCGCGACATTGGCCGCGCGGGAGACGGCGTCCACCTGGACGCCGGGGACGGGAAAGACAAACTGAGCTTCGCCGCTCAACAGCATGGCCACGCGACTTGCATCTTCGGGGACGAGCTTGAAAACCACGCGATCCACCATGGGGCGGCCGCTTTCCCAGTACTCGGGATTCCGCTCCAGCACGATCTCCTGACCCGGAGTCCAGCTCACGAATTTAAAGGGGCCGGTCCCAACCATGTTGCGGGCAATGAAGGACTCCCCTCTCTTGATGGCTGCGGGACTAATGATCCGGCTGGCCGGGTGGGCGAAGTTGTAGAGCATCGCCCCAAAGGGCTTGCGCAACGTAAAGCGCACCGTGTACTCATCCACGACGTCCACCGAGGAGATCATCTCGTAGAGGCTGTAACGGCGCAGCTTGTGCGTCGGGTCCCGTGCGCGGTCAAAGTTGATCTTCACCGCTTCCGCGTTGAAGGGAGTGCCGTCTTGGAATCTGACCCCTCGTCGCAGGTGGAAGGTAAAAACGCGCGCGTCCTTGGATGCCTCCCACGAAGTGGCCAGCTCGGGCTTGATCTTCATATCGGGGGTAAATCCCAGGAGACCGTCGTAGGCCATGCGCTCTATGGAAAAGGACAGATTGTCGTTGGTGTCCTCCGGGTCGAGGGTCACCGCATCCGCATAGAGCGCCACGGTCACGGTCCGGGGGCCCTGGGCTCCGGCCGGGACACGGCCCAGCCCTCCTGAGGCCCATCCCACAAGGGCCACGATCAGCAGGAGAACAGGTAGTTGCCTCCGCATGCGTCCCCCCCGCCGGGATGGATTCCGCAAACTCAGCCGCAGGGTGCCTTGCCTTGCGACTGCGCCCCCATGCTAGCACAGGGGGTCCCGGAAGGGCAATGAGGCGATCTACCCCCTCTACCCCCCTTCTCCTCCTCCCGCACTCTATGGGCTGTCCGGGCGCGAGGGGTTGCCAGCCGAGCGCCGCGGGGTGTACCCCCCGGTGATGTTGCGGCGACACGCGTGCCGCCAGGAGAGGGGATCCGGACTGTGCCGACGCTCGAGGGGACACGCGGCTCCGTCCGATTCCCCCGATCGCCCCCAAGACCCACACGCCCCTCGCCCGCGCCGAAGCCCCCGGGCCTCGTCCGGGCCGGCGGCCGGTTGGGTAGCGAGCGAGGACTGCCGCCGAGTGGGTCAAAAGACCGCACCGGCGTCGCCGAAGAGGACACACTGCGCCCCAAGGGAAATCAAACGGACAGGACTCCGATCTTGCTCCTCGCACGAAGGACAAAGGGGGGATAGGGGTGATTTATGAACTTCGCGTGTACCGCTGTGCTCCAGGTCGGAAAGGTGACGTGCTCGCCCGATTCAGGGACCACACGATGGGATTCTTCAAGAAGCACGGGATCCACGTGGTGGGATTTTGGGAAACCTTGGTTGGCGAGGTCGACGAGCTCATCTACATCACCCGCTATGAGTCGTGGGACGACCGAGAAAGGCGCTGGAACGCCTTCCAGTCCGACCCGGAGTGGCAACGGGTCAGAGAGCAGAGCCACGCGCACGGGGTCATCGTCGAGAGCATCCGGACGGCCCTCCTACGGACCACCGACTTCTCGCCGCCCGTGTAAACAAGCCGGGCCCCTGAGCCCTCGATGCCCTCGATCCGAAGCCGTGACAGGCTGGAGGTTATGGGGTAGTCTAGAATCGTGAAAGTAGCTGACGAGGTCTTAGCCGCGCCCGACGAGGTGGACCGCCTGCGGGCCAGCCTCGTGAGGGAAATCCGCGAGGTCACGGCGGGGGAACCGGTGGTCGTGGCCTTCAGCGGAGGACTCGACAGCACCCTCGTCGCGGCGTTAGCCCGCGACGCGCTGGGGCGGGATCGCGTGCTCCTCGTCACCGTCAACATGGGCCCCTATGCCTACACTCGGGGCAACGAAATCGTCCTCGAAATGGCCGAGCGCTTGGGATTGCAGCAACGGTGCCTGCTAGGCCAGTTCAAGCAACACATCGTGCAAGCCGCGGGCCCGGCGTGCAATCGCTGCACGCGAGAAATCAAGTTGGGCATGGTCAAAGCCGTCGCCGGAGGACGTCTCGTCCTAACAGGAGCCAACCGCAGCGACACGTGGGGCCAATTGGGTCTCAAGGTCTGCAACGGGTACTATGCTCCGCTCTTAGACCTGGAAAAGCCTCAGATCCTCGGTTTGGCCACGACCATGGGGGTGACCCCCCCGCGGATCGGAGAAAATCCCGGCCGGGAGGGGTGCAAGCTGAAGCACCTGCTCAAACCTCTCGCAAACCCTCAGTACCACGGCCGGGCAGTCGCACGCTCCAACGAGGTGATCCTGGCGATGCTCCGGTCTTCGGGGTTCCCCGCGATCCTCGCCAATGTCAAAATCATCGGCCCCCTCGCCAAGAACATCGGCCTTGTGAATGTGCGCCCGCTCCTCCCGGTTGACCTCCGCGAGAGTGTTCGCACCTCCCTGGAGGCTCTCCCGGAACTGGACGAAGTCCACTTCGTGGAAGGCCCGCTGACCCTGATCGCGAAAGCGAACCCGTCCATCCTCAACAATCCTCATGCGCGCTACTGGATCGAGCGCGGCCGGCTGGCGCCGGACTTTGCGGCTCCAATCAGCGTGGAATGGCAGCCGACGTCGAACAAGCGTCTGGGAACGTTCCATGTGGTAGGATTCCGTCAGGCTTGATCCCGCTCCTGCGCGCCAGCGTCACGCCGTGTGCGACGCTGCCGGGACCGCTGACCCAGCCCGTCATCCCTGGAACGGCGCTCATGGTATACTGGGTGGGCACGCATGTTACATGTGCAAGAGGATCTCAGTCGACTTGCCGCTGACGTGAAGGCTGAAGCCCGTGCCGTCGGGTTCGATCTGTGCGGCATCACGACCGCGGACCCCTTCACGGAGGAAGGCCGAGCGCTCGCCCAGTGGGTGGCCCGTAATTACCACGGGACCATGGCCTACATGGCCCGGAACGCTCCTCGCTCCCCCTTCCCCCGCTACGTTGCCCCGAGCGCCTGTTCCCTTGTCGTCGTGGGGATCTACTACGGCGAGGCCAACCCCGAGGGGCATGAGACCGACGGGGAGCAGGGGCTCTCCGGGCCTCCCAGAGGGCGGCTGAGCCGGTACGCATGGGGGCAGGACTACCACAGGGTCATGGAGCCGCGGCTGAAGAGACTCGCGGCCTTCCTCCTGGCTCGGGGAGCCCGCCTGGCCCGGTTTTATGTGGACACGGGCCCCCTCATCGACCGAGCCGCTGCGCGCAGAGCCGGGATCGGTTGGTTCGGAAAGAACACCATGATTATTGCCTCCCGCGGGTACGGATCGTGGGTATTCCTGGGGGAAATCCTTACCGATTTGCCTCTCCCCGCGGACCAGCCAGCTCGCGGCGACTGCGGCCGGTGCCGGAGCTGCCTCGATGCGTGCCCCACCGGCGCCATCGTCGCCCCCTACACAATCGACGCCAGACGGTGCATCTCCTACCTCACGATCGAACACCGCGGTCCCATCCCCCGGGCGATGCGCCCCTTAATGGGAGACCACATTTTTGGGTGCGATGTCTGCCAGGTCGTGTGCCCCCACAATGTGAAGGTGTTCGCCCGGCTCCACCCCGAATTTGCCCCGCGCCCCGGCATCGGAGCGCGCCCGGAGTTGATCCCCCTTCTCAACATGGACGAAGAGAGCTTCCGGACCAAGTTCCGGGGATCTCCCCTCTTGCGGGCCAAGCGCCAGGGGCTTCGCAGGAACGTTGCCGTCGCGCTCGGGAACATCGGCGATGCGTCCGCCGTCCCGGCGTTGCGCGCGGCGCTGGATGATGAGACCGACGCGATCGTGAGGGGCCACGCAGCGTGGGCCCTGGGCCGCATCGGCACTGAAGCCGCCCGGGCGGCTCTCCAGGCGCGGCTCACCTGTGAACGAGATCCTATGGTCCAGGAAGAAATCATGCTGGCCTTGAAAGAAGGGGAGAGGTGAGTCTCGAGAACCGTCGCGTCCTCATCACGTCGGGTCCCACCCGGGCTCCTCTCGACGCCGTTCGTTTCCTCACGAACAAGTCCACGGGGCGGCTCGGATCCCTGATCGCCGAATCGGCCTTGGAGGCGGGGGCCGAAGTCACCTTCGTCTACGGCCGGGGGAGCGTCATCCCCGTTGTGCGGGCCGGCCACGCCGGGTCCCTCCGAATGATCCCCATCGACACCGTGGATGACCTCGTCACCGTGTTCCGGCAGGAACTCCCCAAAGGCTATGACGCTGTGGTTCATGCCATGGCCGTACTGGATTTTGCCCCCTCGACCATGCGGGAGGAAAAGGTCTCCAGCACCGAGACAGAGTGGGTGGTGCGTCTGGTCCCCACGCCGAAGGCTGCGGCCCTGGTACGAGACCTCGCACCCCGCGCCTTCTTCATAGGCTTCAAGCTGGAAGTAGGCAAGGAGGAATCCGAGCTCATCAAGATCGCTCACGAGTGGGCATTGCGCAACAGAGCTGATCTCGTGGTGGCAAACGACCTGCGGGACATCGAACGCGGGATGCACGTAGGACACCTTGTGCGGCCCGACGGACACGTGGAAATCGTCGCGTCGGGCAAGGAGGCCATTGCCCACGCCATCGTGGATCTCCTCGCCCGACACTGGGCTTCCGTACCTCGACCCATTCCCCGACCGGAATGATGAAAGCGACGCCCCCCCGGGTCGGTCCCCCCACCTTAGGGGATTCCTCCAGGAGGGGCCCGGTGGCCTCTCTTTTGACGAAAGACCCTGAAGCCGCTATAATAATTCTTGCACCGAGCGGGAATAGCTCAGGTGGTAGAGCATCTGCTTCCCAAGCAGAGGGTCGCGGGTTCGAATCCCGTTTCCCGCTCCAGTTTGAATGTTGCGTCCCGGAAGGTTTCCGTCGCTTGCCCCGGAGCTGCCGGGTAGCCGCCCTGGGGCGTTTTGCTAATCCCTACTAATCCGGGGTCCGCATCCTCCCCCAGGAGCCGCCACCCCAGGCGCTCGGCGGCCTCCCTCTCGGAGTCCTCCAGCGCGTGAGTGTCGTAACGCAGCGTGGTGGACGGGGCTCTGGTACCCGAGTCGCCACGGGAGCGCTGGCCGCGCCCTCTCCGCAGGGAGCCAGACCGCCACACGGCCCGCCGAGCGGCGGCCGCCGTCCGCACCTCGCCATCCGGCGCGCCCAGGACCAGGGTGACGGTGCCGGGCTCGGAGAAGCGGGTCACCCCAGAGCGCGGTGCTGTCCTCGGCGATCCGATGGAGTATCGCGGAAAAGTCTCTTTCCTCAGAGCACTACTCTGTCTTTCCGAGTCCGTGGAGGTGTCACGGAGGCCCCCTTCCAAGAGAAGGTTGTCAGACGCCTCTGTATTACATTTTTGTATGACATGAGTTAGAGAGGAGATAAGCAGGACATGCCGATCAGCGTGCGCCTGGATGCGGAGACGGAGCGCGCTTTACTGAGATTGGTGCGAAAGCTGGGCGGGACACGCTCCCAGGTCGTCCGGCAGGCAATCCGGGAACTCGAGAGGAGCCTTGGCAACACTGCCGCCGGACCGACTGTCTACGATCGGCTTTCCGACGTGATCGGGATCGTCAACCTCGGTCCTGGAACACGCGCGGCAAGGAGCGAGGAGATCCTCCGCGAGGTGTTCAGCACCAAGAGGAATCTGCGGTGAGGCGGGTTCTGGTAGACACGGGTCCCCTGGTAGCCCTGCTAGACGCCGGAGACAAGGACCACAAGCGCTGTGTTGAGGCCGCAAAGCGCCTGCGGGCTGAGATAGTCACTACCTGGCCGGTGATCACGGAGGCCCTCTCCTTCCTTGCCGACGAGCCGACAGGGCAGGATGCGCTGCTCGAAAAGGCCGAGGTCGGAGACCTGCATGTAGCAGAACTTACCGTCGGGGATGTCCCTCTCGTGCGCCTTTTGATGCGGGAAGTACCGGGACCTGCCCATGGACTTCGCGGACGCCTCGCTGGTCTGTGTGGGCCAGCGTGACCGGATCGACACGGTCTTCACGCTCGACCGGAGAGATTTTGAGGTTTACCGCCGGGACGGTCGACGCGCATTCCATCTTGTCCCCTGACGCGACCTCGACGGTGGCTTCCAGAGAATTTCCTAAAAAGAGCATTCCGGTCTATTGAAGAGACGCGTGGAACCGGGTAAGGCTTCCCGTAGAGGCGCTTGAGGGATTGGACCCGGGGTTGTAGTTTTCTCTCTCAAAGGGGACCCGGGGGTCTCTCCGAAAAGGGACCTACCTTCCGAGAGATCGACCATCCTCACTGCGAAGCGGTCCCGGAGCCGGGGTCCCTCGGGATGGATGCTCTGAACTTCCCAACCTCTTGAGAGCCTGGTGGGGGTACGCCTGTGGACCTTTGGAGGATGGATGGTCTCAGCAGGAGTGGCAGTCAGGTAGCCAGCACGCACGAGGTACCGGTACCACCCACGGATCTCCGTTAGTTCTCCAGGCCCCGGTCCGGTCGGCCAGCCCCGTCGCTCCCACTCATCGGTCGAGACCACAGACGCTCGGGAGCGATCCAGCTCGATACCGACGTCCGTGGGCGCCGTGGGCGCCTGAAGCGTAGCGGTATCCCCTGGTATGTGCTAGAATGAGGGCACCATGGGAGGAGTGACAGCGGTGACGGCGCGCTATTGCCTCCAGTGCAGCGAACCTATGGAGCCTTTCTTTGACTCCCCATGCGAGCCCCCTGTCGGGTGGCTATGCCAGTCGTGCAGTTCTGTCCAACTGGACGTGGAGCGAGGGATGCTCTCTCCCGAGGCTCAACGCCACCTGGCAGAGCTGGAGGCGTTCCTCCGCCCGGGCGAGGCGACGAGGCATCGGGAGGCCGTTGGTGCTCGGGCGACGGCCCGCATGCTGCTCCAAGACGTGCGCCAGATCCCGGTCGACGTCCAGCGCCTCGCGGAGCAGTGTGGCTACCCTGTCCGCGAGAGGTCGCTCCGCACCGGGGAACGCGGCACCATCGCCCGGGACGGCGACCGGACGGTGATCGTCATCAACAGGGACAGACCGTGGCAAACCGATGCCGAACGGCGGTGGGTTATCGCCGAAGAACTGGGCCATGCCCTTCTAGAACACAGCACCCTGGTGGCCAGTAGCACGCCGGATGGCGCGCCGGTGGTTCCCGAACCCCGGCGCAGGGCTGAAGAGCGTGCAGCCAAGGCGTTCGCCGCAGAACTTCTCATGCCGGAGAGCGCGGTACGGACACGGTTCAAGGAGCTCGCGCCTCGCATAGACCGCACCTTGGGGCTGCGCCAGCGGGAGTCTGAGATCGACGAGGTTGTCCGGACGCTGGCCCGGACCTTCGGCGTTACGCCCACCGCGATGCGCCTTCGGCTCGAGGAGCTCGGCCTCCTACCCTGATACGAGAAAGGGCCCCAGGGCCTTTGGTCCGATCTTCCGGGTTTCTCGTGCGGCGTGGAGGAACCGCAGCGCCGCCTGGAGCTGAGTATCTTCCCCCCGCTCCATGTCCGCAACGGTCAGAGTCACCGGGACATCCGGCGCAATGCCTTTCCCCTCGACCCGTCGATCCTTGGGAGAGAGAATGCGCTCGACAGTGACGGACATCCCCCCCTCAGGAAGGGCAACGGTCACAGATCCCCCCAGGGCCCCCGCAGTCTTCTCACCTATGATGGTGGCGCGCTGGTAGTCCTTGAAGGCCCCGGCGAGGATCTCCGAGGCCGAGGCGCTCCCCCCGTCCACGAGGACCACGAGGGGAGTCCTCGGGAGCAAGGGCAGCCCTGTCGTCCGTAACAAGCTCGGCTGTTGCCGTCGCTCGATAATGCGTGCGATCGGCGTGCGGGGAGGGAGGAAAACCCCTCCCACGCTGGCGGCTTCGACGATCAGGCCTCCCGGGTTCCCCCGGAGATCCAGGATGACGGAGCGGACAGGGCCCATCTCCTTCAGTCGTTCGATGGCACGCCGAAGCTCCCGCCCGGCGCCCTGGGAGAACTCGAACACTTTCACGTAGACGACCCCCGGCTGCAGGACCCGGTCCTCCACGGGAGGGATCCGGATCGGGGCGCGCACGACCGACACCTGCCGAGTCTGTCCCCCGCGCTGGACCACCAAGACGGCTGTGGAGCCGGACGGCCCCCGGATGAGCTGGCTCGCGTCCACCACGCCGACATTCTGAAGCGAGTGACCGTCCACCTGGAGGATCCTGTCGAATCGCCGGAGGCCAGCTGCCTTGGCCGGCGACCCGGGGAACACGTCCTCGATGAAAATCCACCCAACCCCCGAGGCGTCCTTGCGTTGAACGATCGTCACCCCGATGCCAGTGAATCCCGGATTGCCGAACAACTGGCGCCGGCTCTCCCGCAGGGCCGCAGGATCCAGGAAATAGGTATGGCTGTCGTGGAGAGAGGCTAACATCCCCGCGGTGGCCGCATAGGCAAGCTGAGTCTCAGGGACGAGACCGGTCTGCGCAGCTCGGTGGAACACTTCGAGGAAAATCCCCTCAGCCCGCGATTGGGGGGTGCCCGCCGGAATGTCGGGAAGCACCTCCCGCCCCAGGCTGGTCGCCTTTCGCAACGTAGCGATCGCGGCGTTCAAGAGGGACACAGGGTGCACGGGATCCACGTACTCCTGCTCCAACACATGGAGGGCGGCGAGGACCAGAGAGCCGTCCGCCGCAGCCGCATGCTGGACCTGAGTGAAGGGTGCAAGCAGAAAGGTTACGGCCAGAAGACCCGCCAGCCACGGCCTCAGGACCGCTCGAGATGAACCCATAGGCACACTCCTTGCCGCCCGCCTGAGGATCGACTCGCGTCGACTCGAAAGCTTCCCCCATCTTAGCACAGGGTAAAACGTTTCGAACAGGGGAGAGACCGCCTCTTGCGCCCCTTTGGTAAGCGCCGGCGGGGGCCACTCCGTTCCCGGCGGGTTGTAGCTCGGGAACAGGATCCCCGGGGCTCCCAACCCCGGACGGTGCCCCTATCGGCGGGCCAGAGAGACAAGGGCCAGGACCGCTCGCGGAGGGCGGGGGCCGGGGGATCGCCCCCAATCGTCCCGGACGACCCCGAAACGCGTGAACCACCAGATCGCACCGGGACCCACCCGCACCTCTTCCACGCCATGATGGGGTCGGCCCGTGCGCAAGGTGGAGTAGAGGCGAGACTTCGGAGACCACACAGACTCGGCCGGGGCTCCAAGGGCCACGGTCGTCGGGAAGCGCACCCCGGGGGAAGCCGCCCGCCACCGCAGGCGAACCTCCCCGGACACCTCGCGCCACAGCATCGCGAGGCCGTACCACGTACCGCTTTCAAGCCACTGCCTGACGGTCAGCCGGATGGGCGCCACGAAGTGCATGGCCAGCTCCCGCACCCCGTCCATGGTGAGATCGGTCCTCAATGCTCGCGGACGGAAGAAGCGCATCGGGAGCAGGAGTTCCGCAGCGGCGATCTCGGACAGCCTCGCAGCGGCCTCCCCGGCCGCTCCCGCGGGGATCATGACACGCGCCAGGGCCAGGGCGACGGCCCCGTTCCACTGGGGGGTGTGCGGAACGAGAGCACGATCGATGACAAGACTCCACCGACGCGGGCCCATCGGACGCACGTCTGCGTCCCCCACCCCCGCCTCCCGAACGACCCGGGTGATCCCCACCACGGGGAAGTACCGCTCGAGGTGGACTGGAGGACCCGTTACGCGGGCCGCTTCCACCACCTGCCGGGCACAGCGGCGAATGTCCTCAGGTGGGAGCACCGGGGATTTCCTCCTGACGGAGGACCTCGCCCAGGAGCCGCGAAGGTCTATACGCGGCGATGCGGGTCTCCCTCTTCCTGAGCGATCTCTTCCACAATCTCTTTGTCTTCCTCCGAAACCTCTTGGTTTCCCTCGTCCCGCTTCGGGGCCCCGTGTACGTGCTCCTCGACCTCTCCGGCCCCTACCCCGAGCACCGGGGCCGGGCTCCGTGGTGGAGCCCTCGCCCCGCCTCCGTCGAGGACGTCCGCCAGCAGCTCGACGTGCTCAGCTCAAACCGCCACGTGGCTGGCGTGGTCTTGACCATGGGGGCCCTGGACGCGGGGTTCGCCTCGCTTCAGAGCCTGCGTGCGGCGCTCTCTGCCTACAGGTCGCGAGGTGCCCGGGTCGTGGCCTACCTGTCCGTCGCCTCGACACGCGCCTACTATCTTGCGACCGCGGCCGATGCGGTGGTGATGCCGGAGAGCGGCGTGCTCGATCTCGTGGGGCTTACGCTGGAGGCGACGTTCCTCGGGGAGGCGCTCCGCCGCCTCGGGGTTCGGGCCGATTTGGAGCAGGTGGGGACCTACAAAGGCACCGCGGAGCCGTTCGTGCGCGGGGCAATGTCCCCCCCGGTGCGTGAGCACCTCAATACGGTGCTGGACTCCCTCTTCGCGGAGCTGGTTCAGGAGATCTCGCGGGCCCGGAGCCTCGACCCCGCGCGCGTCAGGGAGCTCATCGACCACGCACCGCACCCCGCCCCCCGGGCGAAGGAGCTGGGGCTCGTGGACGCCCTCCTCTACGAGGACGAGCTCCCCGCCTACCTCACCCGCGGCGGGCGTGCCGCGACCCTGCTCCCGTGGGCGGCGGCACGACATCGCCTCCGTCGCCCCTTCCGCTGGCGAGCCCGGGGACCCGCCGCCGCCCTCATCGATATCCGGGGCCTCATCCAGCTCGGCGAGAGCCATCCTCGTCCACCCGTCCCTCTTCCGATTGCTTCGGCCGAGGTGACGGGGCACGCGACCGTGGTCCGGGCCCTGCGGGCGGCCGCCCGGGATCGGTTCTTTGGCTCCATCCTCCTGACGGTAGATTCGCCGGGAGGCTCCGCCGTGGCTGCAGACCTGATCTGGAGAGAAGTGACCATCACGAGCCGGAAGAAACCTGTGGTCGCCTTCCTGTCGAACATCGCCGCCTCCGGCGGGTACTACGCGGCCTCGGGGGCGACACGAATCCTCTGCCAGCCTGGTACGCTTACGGGATCTATCGGCGTGGTAGGGGGAAAGTTCACCCTGGTCGGCCTCGCCGCGCTGACCGGGATCCGCAGGGAAATTCTCGCCCGAGGCGACGCCTCGACCATTGCCTCTCCCTGGCGAGCACTGGCCCCTGGGGACCGCGACCGCCTTCGGGGCCACATGGGCGAAGTCTACGCGCGGTTCGTGGACAGAGTCGCCTCCGGCCGGGGAATGACCCGGGATGAAGTCATGGCAGCGGCCGACGGGCGCGTGTGGACCGGCCGCCAAGCGCTCGAGCTGCGCCTCGTCGACGCCTTGGGAGATTTCGTGGAGGCGGTCGGAATCGCGAGGGAACTCATGGGGGTACCCTGCGGACGTGACATTTCCGTGGTGCCCGTCCGCCTCGCCCGCGCCGCTCCGGCTGGCCCCCCGAGGTACTGGCGTGCGGCAGCGGCTCTGGAGGAAGACATCCGGCGCCTGTTGGGGGAACGCGTCCTCGCGTTCTTCCCCTGGGAGCTCCGCCCGCGATGACGCCCCCGTGCCCTGTGCGCGTCGCCGTGCTGGCGAGCGGGAGCACCGCCAATGCCATCCTCGTCGAGGCCGGGAGTGACCGGATCCTCGTCGACGCTGGCCTCTCGGTGGAAGGGCTGGACCGGGCGCTCGCCGACCTGGGTGTTCCCATCCACACCCTCAGGGCGGTCCTCCTCACCCACGAGCATGAGGATCACGCGCGGGGAGCAGGGCCCTTGGCTCGTACCCTCGGAATACCCGTCTTTGCGACACCCGCCGCGGCCGCCGCCGCGGGGCCGGCCCTCGCCATGACCCCCGTCGTCGGCTTCGAGACGGCGCGTCCCTTCGCGGTGGGGGCCATGGAAATCGAGGCGTTCCCCGTATCGCATGACGCCGCGGATCCAGTGGGGTTCTCCATCACCGCCGCGGGGAAGAACCTCCTGATCGCCACCGATCTCGGCACGGCCGACGAGGTCCTGGATCCCCACCTGGCCCGAGCCGACCTCGTCATCCTGGAGAGCAACTACGATCTGGGCCTGCTCCACGTGAGCAGGTACCCGTGGTTCGTGAAAAACCGCATCCTGAGCGCCCGCGGTCACCTGAGCAACGACGAAGCCGCGCGGGCCCTCGCGCGGACGGCCGGGCGGCACCGTGTCATTTGCCTGGCCCACCTCAGCGAGGTCAACAATCTGGCCCCCCTCGCCCGCGACACCGTGTGGGACGCCCTGCGGCGGGCCAAGGGATCCGTCGGCCCCGTGCTCGTGATTCCCCCCAACGGGAGGAGCGGAGTTATCACCGTGGGCTGACCCGGCGCGAAGCGCCCGAGGGTCATCGGAAGGAGGAGCTCGATGCGACGGATCACGATCACCGCCGGTGCCGTGACAGCCACGGCGATCCTCAACGACAGCCGCACGGCCGACGCTATTTGGAACGCCCTCCCGCTGGAGGCACGCGCCAGGACGTGGGGCGACGAGATCTATTTCGACGTTCCGGTCGACTGCCCGCCGGAGGCTCCGCGTGAGGTGGTGGACCGGGGTGATCTCGGCTACTGGCCCCCCGGGAGCGCGTTCTGCATCTTCTTTGGCCCCACACCGGCCAGTCGAGGCGACGAGGTACGGCCAGCGAGCCCCGTCAACGTCTTCGGCCACCTGGAAGACGATCCATCCGTCTTCAGGGGGATCCGGTCCGGCACCCTGGTCCGGGTCGACCGAGGAGAGGTCCGCTCCTGAGGCGGAGGCCCTCCGCCCTCAGACGTTCTAGCGAGGTGAGGCGTGGGTCGAAAGGTCCCGACGGTACGCATCGGCGCGACGCGGCCGGACGGCGGACTTCGGGGTGCTGCCGCCGAGATCCTCGAATCTGCCCTTGCGGCGGCCGACCCCTACGACGCGACCATGCGGGTCCTTGTGCGGGAGGGCGACGTGGTCTCTGTCGGGGGGCGCCCGTACCGGATCGCTCCGGGAGCGCGGGTCATCGCCGTGGGAGCCGGGAAGGCCTGCGCCCCGATGGCCCGTGCGCTCGAGGACGCCTTGGACGATCGCCTCAGCGGAGGGCTCGTGGTGGTGAGGCGAGGATACGGCGAACCGCTGAGGCGGGTTACCATCCGGGAGGCGGGCCACCCGGTCCCCGACAGCGCCGGAGAAGCGGCCGCCCAAGAGGCCCTGGCGCTGGTCAAGGGGCTCACCGCGCGCGACCTGGTCTTTTTCCTGATATCCGGAGGGGGCTCCGCTCTCCTCCCGCTCCCGCACCCCGGCATTCCCCTCGCCGACATCGTCCGCACAACCGACCTGCTCCTCCGGTCGGGTGCCACCATCACCGAGGTGAACACAATCCGCAAGCACCTCTCGCAGGTAGCCGGCGGGAACCTGGCGCGGGCGGCCTTCCCAGCGCGGTCGGTCACCCTCATCGTGTCCGATGTGGTGGGGTCACCCCCGGATGCCGTGGCCTCAGGCCCCACAGTCGCCGACCCCACCACCTACGCCGATGCCCTGGCGGTCCTCGAACGGTACGGCCTCGTGTCGGAGGTCCCGGCCTCGGTGCGCGACGTTCTGGGGAAGGGGGCCCGGGGGGCGCTTCCGGAGACCCCCAAGCCGGACGACCCGGTGTTCCGCGACGCCCAGGTCCTCGTGGTGGCTGACACGGGCGCGGCTGCCCGCGGCGCCCTAGCCGCCGCTCGACGTCTGGGATTTCACACGCTCCTGCTGTCGACCTACCTGGAGGGAGAGGCCCGGCATGTCGGGCGGGTCCTGGGAGGAATCGGCCGCCAGATTTCCGCAACCGGCGAGCCTGCCCCTCGTCCCGCCTGCATCGTGGCCGGCGGGGAGACTACCGTCACGGTCACGGGCCTGGGGCGGGGCGGACGGAACCAGGAACTCGCCCTCGCGGCGGCTCTGGCTCTCGAGGCCGTCCCCGACGTGCTCGTGGTCGGCTTCGCCACCGACGGGACCGACGGACCGACCGATGCGGCGGGGGCAGTCGCGGACGGGACGACCGTGACCCGCGCCCGCGCCTTGGGCATGGATCCCCTCCGCCACCTGGCCGCGAACGACGCGTACCCCTTCTTTCAGGCGTTGGGAGATCTCATTGTCACGGGCCCCACGAACACCAACGTGGCGGACCTCATGCTGATCCTGGGCGGGCCACCTCTACAGCCCTAGGTACGCCCGCTTGATCTCGGGGTCCTCGAGAAGCGCAGACGCCGGACCCGAGCGGGTGATCCGGCCGGTCTCCAGGACGTACCCGCGGGTGGCCACCTGGAGGGCCTGGCGGACATTTTGCTCCACCAGCAGGATGGTCACCCCCTGCGCGTTGATCTCCCGGACGATCCGAAAGACCTCCTGGACGAGAAGCGGGGCAAGCCCCAACGAAGGCTCGTCCAGCATCAGGAGCCGGGGCCGGCTCATCAGCCCGCGGCCGATGGCCAGCATCTGCTGCTCCCCGCCGGACAGGGTTCCCGCCATCTGGAAGCGGCGTTCGGCGAGCCTGGGGAAGAGCGAAAAGACCCACTCCAGCGTCGTCTGACACTGCGCCCTGCTGCGGGGGAGGTAGGCTCCCAACTCCAGATTCTCCAGCACGGTCATCCTCGGCCACAGGTGCCGTCCTTCAGGGATCTGCACGACGCCGGCTTCCACGATCCGTGGTGCGGGGAGGCGGTGGATCGGTGTCCCCCCCAGCCGCACCTCCCCCGCCAGCGGACGGAGCAACCCGGAAATGATCCGCATCGTCGTCGTCTTGCCGGCCCCGTTGGCCCCCAGGAGGGTCACGATCTCCCCTTCGTGGACGACGAAGGAAACATCCCAGAGGGCGCGCACCTGGCCGTAGGCCGCAGCGATTCGATCCACTTCGAGGAGCGGGGGCATCGCTATTCCTCGACGGGCTGCCGGCCGAGGTACGCTTCGATGACGCGGGGGTCGCTTGTCACTTCCCCGGGTGTTCCGTCGGCAATCAGCCGACCGTAGTTCAAGACGAGCACACGGTCGCACAGGTCCATCACGGCTCTCATCACGTGCTCGATCATCACGATGGTCACGCCGCGATCGCGAATTCGGCGCACGAGGGTCACCGCCTGTTGAGTCTCGGCGGGAGTGAGACCCGCGAGGACCTCGTCGAGGAGGAGAAGCGAGGGCCGCGTCGCCAGCGCCCGGGCGATCTCCAGGCGTTTCCGCTGGGCGAGGGTCAGGGCGGCGGCCGGGACATCCCGGCGGGCAGCGAGCCCCGTGAATTCCAGAATCTCCTCCGCCTCCTCACGGGCGGGCTTCGACCCCCTCCGGCGGCTTCCCCCGAACACACCCCCGACGAGGACGTTCTCCAGGACCGTGAGTTCCGGGAACGGGCGAACGATCTGGTGCGTCGAACAGAGACCGAGCCGGCAGATCGCGTGGGGAGGCCACCCGGTGATGTCCTGGCCTCCGAACAGGACGCGGCCCGAGGTGGGGCGGTGCCGACCGCTGATCACCCCAAAGAGGGTCGTCTTGCCCGCCCCGTTGGGGCCGATGAGACCCGTAATGTGCCCCGCGGCGACCTCCACGGTCACATCCTGGACCGCCAGGAGGCCTCCGAAGCGCTTCGTCACCCGGTCGAGAGAAAGCAGGGCCGCCATTACCTCCGCCCCGGACCCACGGGGTCGTGGCCAACCAGGGGGGCGCCGGGGACGACGGAAGGCTCCGCCTCGGGCGATGAGGGTCGGGGCCTCCGGAGGCGCTGGAACCGGTCCACCAGCCCCACCAGCCCCCGCGGCTCAAACAGGAGCACGAGGATGAGCAAGATGCCGTACACGAGCAGGTGGAACGTAGGGTAACTGGCCTGCACGTAATCCTGCACAGCGAAGAAGACCACGCCCCCCAGCACGGGCCCCCAGAGGGTTCCCAAGCCTCCAATGAGCGCGATCAGCACGAGGCTGATGCTCTCGGTGAAGCTGAAAACGGTATCAGGATGGACGTACTGGAGGTAGGTGGCGTAGAGGCCCCCGCAGGCGCCCACGAGGAAGGCGCTGAGGACGTGGGCGAGGTTCTTGAACAGTGCCGTGGGCACCCCGAGAGCTTCTGCCGCCTCCAGATCCATCCGCAGAGCCTGGAGACCCAGGCCGAACCAGGAGCTTCGGACCCACGCCGCCACGGCGTAGGAGAGCGCGGCGAAGAACAGGGCGGCGAGGTAGAACCACGCCTTGCCGGGGACCACCGTGGGCAAGTTGAGCCCGGAGGCTCCTCCCGTGATCCTGTCCAGGTTGAGCATGAGGACCCGCATAGCCTCCCCCACCCCGATGGTGGCGATGGAGAAATAGGGGCCCACGAGGCGGAGCGTCGGCACTCCCACGACGAGCGAAAACACCGCGGCCACCGCGCCGCCCACCGGGTACGTCAGGACAGGCGGCCACCCGTGGAGCCACAGGAGCGCCGTGGTATAGGCGCCCAGGCCGAAGAAGGCCGCGTACCCGAAGGAGACGTAGCCCGCGAATCCCCCCAGGATGTTCCAGGCCATCCCCTGGGCGATGTAGAGGAACGTGAAGAACCCGAGGTTCAGGAGGGTGATGTCTGTCCGGGCCACAAGGGGCACGAGCGAAAGCAGGACCCCGAGAGCGGGAGCCACCAAGGATGCCGGCCGCACCCTGACCCTCATGGCGTGTCTAGGATCGGCTCCGCGTCAAGAGTTGGGTCACTCCCCCGGGCATCACGATCAGGGCCACGACCAGCAGCCCGTAGGCGATGACGTTTTGGAGGCTCGCCCGGATGAACAGCACGGCGTAGGATTCCGCGAAGGAGAGGATCGCGGCCCCCAGGGTCACCCCCGCCAAGTTCTCAAGTCCCCCCAGGACAATGATGGTGAAGGCCTTGAGCTGGAAGGGCCCTCCAAAGTCAGGCGTGAAGCTGAACAGCAAGGTCAGCAGGCTCCCGGCAAAAGCGGCCAGGGCGGTCCCCAGGGAAAAGGCGATCGCACTGATCCTCTCCGTGTCGATGCCCACCAGCACGCTGGCCTGAGGGTCCTGCACGGTGGCCCGCAGAGCCTTGCCCACGTAGGTATGGGTCAGGGCGAAGTGGAGGACCAGGAGTACCAGCAATGCGACGCCGAAGACCACCAGGCGGGTGACAGGGATGCGGAACCCCCCGAAGGTGAGGGCCCGGTACGTGTATGTGGTAATGATGGACTGGTCCTCGCTCCCCCAAATGGCCAGCGCAATGTTCTGCACGACAAGCCACAGGGCGAAGAGCAGCAGCAAGGACGCAATGGGCAGCGCGGTCATCACGCGTCGAACCAGACCCCGGTACACCACCCACCCCACCGCGAAGAACAGGGGGAGGTTGAGGAAAGCCCCTCCGATAGGATCGAGGTGCCAGCGCTGGAAGTACACAAGGGTCATGAAGGCGCCCAGCATGAGAAATCCGGCGTGGCTGAGGTTGATCACCTTCATGACGCCGTAAATGAGGGCGAGGCCGTACGACATGACCGCGTACAGCCCCGCCGTCAAAACCGCGGCAATCCCCACCGAGACCAGGTTCTGGACCGTCAACACCTCGTCTACTGGAGCCGCGGCATCGGGACGATGGCGTCCCGGGTCTCCGGCAGCTTGGGCGGCCAGATGATCCGGACCGTGTTCCCGGGCATGTTCTGCACCATCACATAGGGGGACCCCGCAATGTTCCCGTTGGCCTCGAACCGGATGACTCCGCCCGGGAGCAGCGAATTGCGGAAGACAATGTGCGCCAGGGCGTCCCGGACCTTCGGCCCCTCAAGGCTCCCCGCTTGACGGATGGCGGCGAGGAGGACACGGGCGGTGTCGTAAGCCAGCGCCTGGAACCAGTCGGGCACGGCATGGTACTCCCGCATGTACCGCTCGGTGAACAACTGGGAGGCCGGGTCTTTCAGGGCCGGCGTCCACCACAACGCCGCGATCAGGTAGTCAGCCCCCGACCCCAGCGCCTGGCGTCCCTTCTGGTCGGGGCCGCGCGCCCCGTAAGACACCACCTCGTTGTGGAGGCCAAGCTGAAGGTACTGGCGGTGCATCGTGATGAAGTCCGGCAGGTGGGCATCGGAGAGGAATACGGTCGCGTTGGCGGCCTTCACCTGCTGGAGGAGGGGACTGAAGTCGCTTCCGTTAAGCTGGAAGGGCTGGTTCAGGACAATCCGGAATAGGTCTGGATGCGCCTTAGCCTGGTCCGTCACGGCGTCCACGTAATCCTTGCCGTGGTCCGTATTCTCCCATACCACCGCGATGGTCGAGGGTTTGGGGAGCTTGTGCAAGCCAATTTCGTGGGCCAGGAACTCCATGGTGATCTTACCCATGTCGTAGACGGTCGCCAGCGTCCCGAAGACGTACTTGTACCCGCGCTTGAAAATCTCCGAGGCGGCCCCGCCCCCTTCGACGTACGGGATCCTGTACTGATCCGGGACCACCTCTTGGGCTTCCACCAAGACCGTGTCGTAGCCGCCCAGCAAGAAGTTCACGTGCTGGTCGGTCACGAGCTTCTCCACCAAGCTGCGCGACCGTGTCGCATCGCTCCCGTCGTCGAGGATAATGAGGTTAATGTGGTACTTCTGAGCCCCGACTTGAAGCCCTCCGGCGCGATTCACGTCGTCGATCGCCATCGAGTACCCTTGCTTGAAGTAGTTGCCCGAGGCGCCAAACGCGCCCGTAAGCGGTAGCACGCTCCCGATCTTGATCTCGGGTCCAGCCGCCGGCAGAACGGGTGCCGCGAGGACACACAGGAGCACAGGCACGACGAGGGCGGCACCCCAGGCACGGGACCACCGCATGCTGTTCCCCCCTTTCTGCATCTTCTCGTTGCCGCGCGCCTCCGATCGGGACTGGAGAGCGCTGCTAAGGTTCAGGGGCAGAGATGAGAAAACCTCCCTCCCCGGCAGCCACCCGGGGCAGGACAGCGCTCCGGGGGAGCCGAACTCCAGATGCCGTGGACCTGCGTCCGCTCACCCCCCCTCCGTCGGCTCCGCGGCGGAGGCGAAGCCGTCTGATGTTGCTCGTGTGGGCCGGCCGCGCCGCACTCCTCGGCGCCGTGGTGGCCATCCTCCTCCTCTCGGCCCTCGGCACCTGGCGGGCCCTGCGGCGGCCTTCCCCCCTGCCTGCCCAAGCTCCCCTGGTCCAGGTGACCCTCTCCGCCACGGCCCTCGACCCGGCTCTCGTCCTCCTGCGGCCCGGACCTGTCCGGTTCGCCATTCGGAATACGACCGACGTCCCCCTGCGGTTCAGGATCCAAGGCCCGGGCGTGGCGGCTGGCACGGCCCCCCTTCCCCCGGGGAGCCTGTCCACCCTCGTTGTCACATTTTCACGCCCAGGCACCTACACCCTCTCGGAGGTTCCGAACGAAGGGGCGTCCCTGACAGGGGTCCTGGCCGTCCAACCGTGACCGACCAGCTCCGCGTCTTGGTCTGCACCCCGGAGGCGGCCCCCTTCGCGAAGACCGGCGGACTCGCCGACGTGGCGGCGGCGCTCCCGCAGGCCCTGGCGGAGGCGGGGTGCGACGTGCGCGTGGTGATGCCCGCCTACCGGACCGTCGACACCTCCCGGTTCGGATTTCGCCCCGCGGGAGAGGCCTCTGTCCGGCTCGGATCGGACCAGACCCGCGTGGGGTTTTGGCAAGGACACTTCCCCGGATCTGCCGTCCCAGTGTATCTCATCGATCATCCTCCGTCCTTTGACCGGGACGGACTGTACGGGGAGCGCGGCGCTGACTACGAGGATAACCTCGAGAGGTTTACGGTGTTTGGAAGGGGAATCCTGGCCCTCGTGGAGCGAGGGGGATGGTCCCCACACGTGCTCCACTGTCAGGACTGGCAGACCGCCCTCCTCCCGGTCTGGCTGCGTGCGGAACCCCGCCCTGCGGGGCTCCTCGAGACCGCCACCCTCCTGACCATCCACAACCTGGCCTACCAGGGCCTGTTCCCCGCCGAGCGCCTCGCGGTGACAGGGCTCTCCCGCGATCTCTTCACTCCCCAGGGCCTCGAGTTCTACGGGAAGATCAACCTCCTCAAGGGAGGCATCATCTTCGCTGATCTCGTGAGCACGGTGAGCGAACAGTACGCCCGGGAGATCCAAACTCCTGAATTCGGGTGCGGGCTGGACGGCGTGCTCCGCGATCGTGCGCGAGACCTCATCGGCATCCTGAACGGGGTGGACTACACGGTCTGGGATCCTGCGGTGGACCCTCACATCCCGGCGCGGTACACGGCGCGCGACCTGTCGGGGAAGCGGATCTGCAAGGAAACCCTCCAGCGAGACCTGGGACTCGACCCCGACGCCGAGATCCCCCTGCTCGGGATGATCTCGCGGTTGGTCGATCAGAAAGGCCTCGACCTCGTCGCGGCGACGCTCGAGATCATCGTGGGGCTGGACGCGGAGTTCGTCCTGCTCGGGACCGGGGAGCCTCGCTACCATGACTTGTTCTCGGGCCTCCACGCGCGCTATCCTACTCGCGTAGCCGTGACGCTGGGCTTTGACGAGGTCCTGGCCCACCGCATCGAGGCCGGAGCCGACATCTTCCTCATGCCGTCGCGATTCGAACCTTCGGGGCTCAACCAGCTCTACAGCATGCGCTACGGGACGCTCCCGGTGGTGCGGCGGACGGGTGGGCTGGCCGATACCGTCGTAGACGCCACCTCCGAGGCCGTGGCCCGGGGCGTCGCCACGGGTTTCGTGTTCGACGCGTACACCCCCGACGCGTTCCTGCAGGCCGTCAAGCGGGCCCTCTGGGCCTACCGCGACCGGGAGCTGTGGCAGCGGCTACAGGTCACAGCCATGGGGCAGGACTTCTCATGGCGGCGATCGGCGAGCCGCTACATCGAGGCGTACAGGCGGGCGATGGCCGTGCAGCGCGAAAGGGCGGCTCACCGGTAGCGTGCGGGGCGACACGGGTCCCAAGGAGGTCCCTCAGTGCCTGAGCTTCGCAAAGACGCGATCACACGCAGGTGGGTCATCATCGCGACCGAGCGGGCGGCCCGGCCCACCGACTTCCCGGCGCCTCCCCCGGAGCCGGACACCTCCGAGACGTGCCCGTTCTGCGAGGGACGCGAATCCCAGACGCCTCCGGAGATCGCGGCGATCCGCCGGCCGGGAACGGCACCAAACGCACCGGGATGGCAGATCAGAGTCGTCCCCAACAAGTACCCTGCGTTGAGGATAGAAGGGTCGACGGCGCTCGTTACCGACGGCATGTTCGAGGGCATGGGGGGCGTGGGTGCGCACGAGGTCATCGTCGAAACCCCGGACCACGGCCGGCACCCCGCCCAGATGAACCCCGAGGAACTCGCGGCCGTGCTCTGGATGTACCGGGAGAGGTACAGGGACCTCGACCGCGACGAGCGCTTCAAGTACCTCTTGCTCTTTCGGAACCACGGTCGCCCGGCGGGGGCCTCCCTCTCGCACCCCCACTCCCAGCTGATCGCCCTCCCCATCGTCCCGAAGCGTGCCACGGAGGAACTAGAGGGAGCGCAGCACTACTTTGCCCGGGAAGGGCGGTGCGTCTACTGCGACGTCCTCCGGCAGGAGCAAGCTCAGGCGACCCGCCTCGTATGCCAGAACGAGGAGTTCGTGGCCTTTGTCCCGTACGCGGCCTGGTGCCCCTTCGAGCTGTGGATCCTCCCGCGCGCCCACGTGGCCAGCTTCGGCGACCTCCAGGACCACCACCTGAGGCCCTTGGCCGCCCTGCTCAACGAGGTGCTCGGTCGGCTCTACACGTGTCTCGACAACCCGCCCTACAACTACATCATCCACACGGCTCCCTACGACAGCAAAGTGGCCCACTTCTACCACTGGCACATGGAGGTCATCCCTCGCCTGTCGCAGGTGGCCGGCTTTGAATGGGGATCGGGGTTCTACATCAACACCGTGCCCCCTGAAGATGCAGCGCGGTACCTCCGCGAGGTCGCGGTGCCGGGCCTCCGCGTTCAGGGGGTGGCCGCAGGCTGAGGGCGGGTCGATCCCCCCGGGGTCAGAGGAGAGGCTCCTGGGCCGGTGCGTCCCCCGGGGAAGGTCCCGGGTACCAGACACGCTGTCCCTCGACGCGGGCCCAGGGTGTGAGGGTGTGGCGGCTCGCCCTCCCGGGAGCCATGATGTGGAGGACGGTATCCCCGCGGGCCGTGAGCACGTCGGCGACCAAAGACCGGTGGCAGCGCCAGGGGACCGCCTCGGCGCACATAATGGCCACCGGTCCTTCCCTTCGCGCCAGGGTCCGGAGCTCTTCCAGGGCCTCCTTGAACTCCTCGGTCTCGAGGTAATCCGCGAACCCCCGGAAGCCCGGGTTCCGCCAAGCGGTGTTGACGGAATTGGGACGGGGTCTCCTGAGCCCGCCCAGCGCCTTCAGGTGGCGGTAGCGGAGGCCGCGGCGAGGCAGCGTCTGGGCGAGCGACCCCTTGTTGAAGTGCGGAACGCGGCGAGACCGGGGGACGGTCCGGATATCCACGAGCGTCCGCACGCCGAAGCTCTTCAAGGCCTCGACAAGCTCCTCCAGGGTGTGGGTCGAGTGTCCGATCGTGAAAATCCGCATGGCTCCACGAAGGGATTATATCGGCCGTGTCGGAATGTCCTCTTGGGCGTCCCGACACGCCAGGTGGAGCCGCGTGCATCTCCCACCTCTCCCCGAGCGCATCGCCACAGGGCTCGCCGACGAAGACGCGAGCCGCGAGCGTCGTCGTGCCTTTGACGAGTTCCGCCCCCGGCTTGCGCAGGCCCGGCCCGAATACCCGGACCTCCAGGAGCGCCTCAGGTCGATCAAGGCCGAGGCCCTGGCCCACCTCGACGAGCTTGTCGCATTGGCCGAGGAGCGGCTTCGCCAGAACGGGTGTACGGTGGTGCGGGCCGACGACGCGGAGGCGGCACGGGCCTACGTCCTCCGGATCGTCGACCGGGGGCCTGTGGTCAAGTCGAAGAGCAACCTGGCAAAGGAACTCGGCATCGTGGAGGCGCTGGAGGCACGGGGGATCCGCGTGGTCGAGACCGACCTCGGCGACCGCCTCAATCAGCTCAACGGGACATATGGGGGTCACATCATTGCCCCGGCGATTCAGATCAGCCGCCAACGGGTCCGTGAGTTGCTGAGCGCTCTGGCCGGTGAAAACCTACCGGACGATCCCGAGGAGCTCGTCAAGGTGGCTCGGGCCGACCTCCGGTCGTCCTTCGCCACCGCAGGCTACGGGCTCTCGGGGTGCAACGCCCTTGCGGCGGAGACGGGCACGGTCTGCCTCGTCGAAAACGAAGGCAACATCCGCATGCTCTCCCTCCTCCCCCGCGTGCACATCGCGGTAGTGCCCGTCACCAAGCTGGTCCGCACCCTGGACGAGGCGCTGACGGTCATCCAGGCGGCGAGCCTCTTCGGGACAGGACAACGACTGGGCACCTATGTGTCCTGCATCTCCGGCCCCGCTCCCTCCGACGGGTTCGGCCCCGAGGAAGTCCACGTGGTCCTCGTGGACAACGGCCGGACCCGCGCGATCCGCGAGGGATTCGGAGAGGCCTTCAGCTGCATCAACTGCGGGAGCTGCTTGAACCACTGCCCGGTGTACGCAATCCTGGGCGACAAGTACGGTGTGACCACCCACTTCGGAGGGATCGGCCTCCTCCAGGCCAGCTTCACGGCCGGTCTGGACCTGACGGCGAAACAAGGGCTTTCCCTGTGCCTGAACTGCCGGGCCTGCGTGGACCCCTGCCCGGTGAACATCGACACCCCCGGCATGCACGCCCGCTTAAGGGAACGGGTCCCGCCTCCGGCTCGCCTTCCGGGGCTCGCCCGTCTGATGCTGGCCCTGACGGCCCGCGTCCCCCTCTTGCGGGCCGCGGGGGTGCTCCTGTACGCAGCGGAGCGCTCGGGGATGCGGCGCGCGGTCACCCCCCTCCTCCCGCGAACTCTCCAGGACTTAGCTGCGCTTCTCCCGCCTCTCCCTACGCCCCGGGAGATGGCCCACCCGCCCGCCACCATCCACCCGATCGCGCCGTACCGCGGTACCGTGGCCTTCTTCCCGGGGTGCGTGATGAGCACGTGGCTGGCCCCGGTGAATTGGGCCACTCTGCGGGTCCTGGCCCGAGCGGGGTTCCGCGTGCGGATCCCCCGGGCCCAGAACTGCTGCGGCGCGCTGCACCACCACATGGGAGAAGGATCTCGGGCGCGCGCGCTGGCCAAGCGTGTCATCGACGCCTTTGCCGGCTGCGATGACTGCGAAGCCATTCTCACCAACTCGGCGGGATGTGGAGCGGCCATGAAGGAGTACGGCGAGCTCCTGAGCGCCGATCCGGCCTACGCGTCCCGAGCTCGGGAATTGGGGAGTCGGGTGCGAGACGTGACAGAGTTCCTGGCCTCGCGGGGCGGGCTCGAGTGCACGGCGGCGGTCCCGCGGCGTGCCGTGTACTTCGACCCATGCCACCTCGGCATCGCCCAGGGGATCCGAGAAGCCCCGCGGGAGTTACTCCGGGAGATCCCCGGGCTGCAACTCGTGGAGGCTGCCCGCCGCGAGGCCTGCTGCGGGAGCGCGGGGATCTACAACCTGGTCCACCCTGACGTGAGCGGGCGCCTGGCGGACATGCTGGCCAGCGATCTCCTCCGCGTGGATCCGGAGCTGATTGTGACCAGTAATCCCGGATGTCTGCTTCAGGCTCGGTGGGGGCTGAGTCGCCTGGGAGCCGCGGGGCGGGTCCCTGTCGTGCACGTCATGGAACTCCTCGACGCGGCCACGGGAGCGCACCCATGAGCGCCGTCCGCCCCCCCCGCTCCGACGTTCCCCTGGGTGCGCTCCTAAGCCTCCGTCGGCGTCTCGCCTCTCAGCCCGAGCTTGTCGAGCGGGCGGTGGAGCGCATGCGGGCGGCGGGCGTCGTGGTCGAAACCCTGCCCACGGCCGACGCCCTGGTGGAGAGGGTCCTGGACGTGACTCCTCGGGACGCGTCCGTAGTCTACCACCCCTGCGTCGTGGGGGACGCGCTCGGACTGGCCGAGGCGCTCACCCGCGCGGGACGGCAGGTCACCGTCCTGCCCCACGATCTCGGAGAGGCGCGTTCCCCCGGCGCGTGGCGGGAGCGCCTTCTCACGGCCTCGGTGGGGATCACGGGAGCCAACGCGATCGTCGCGGACACCGGGAGTCTCCTCCTCGCCGAGGAACTGGGGTTCGGGCGAGCCGCCAGCAACGTCCCCCCGACACACGTGGCGCTCGTGACTCCTGATACGGTCGTGGGGACCCTCCAGGACGCCGCGGAGGTCGCCCGAGGGTACGCGGCCGTCCATCTCGGCAAGCCCCTCCCGAGGTACCTCTCCTTCATCACCGGGCCCAGCAAGACAGCCGACATCGGCCTCCACCTGGTCCGCGGCATGCACGGCCCGCGCACGGTCCACGTGTTGGTCTGGGCCCATCCGAAGGCGGCAGGCGCGGACGAGGCAAGCCTCGGCCTGTGGCTGCGCCCCTAGCTCTGCGTGGTGCTATACTAAAACTCGCTGTGAAGCTCGCGGAGTTCAGGCGGCGCATCCGAGACAGGGAGGCTCTCCTCCGGGCCTTCGGGGAGGTCGTGGGGCCTGAGGACGTCTTTGTGCACCCCGCGGATCTCCTGGCCTACGAGTACGACGGCTCGGTCCTGGCTTCTGTGCCGGACGTGGTGGTCTTCCCCACGTCGACCGAAGAAGTGGTGGGCATCGTCCGCGTGGCCCGCCAGTTCGACGTCCCCCTGATCCCCCGGGGATCGGGGACAGGACTTTCCGGGGGGGCCATCGCGCCCGTCGGCGGGGTCATCGTGGCAATGAGCAAGATGCGCCGCATCCTCTCCATCGACCTGGACAATCAACAGGCGGTGGTGGAGCCGGGTGTCATTAACCTCGATATCACCCGTGCCGTGGACCACGCGGGGTACTTCTACGCCCCGGATCCCAGCAGCCAGTCCGCCTGCAGCATCGGCGGGAACGTCGCCAACAACAGCGGGGGGGTTCACACCCTGTCCTTCGGGGTGACCACCAACCACGTGCTGGGCCTGGAGGTCGTTTTGGCAGACGGGTCGGTCGTCCGCGTGGGCGGCCGGGGGGCTGACGCACCCGGGTTCGACCTTACGGGCCTCCTCGTAGGATCGGAAGGAACCCTGGGGATCGTCACCAAGGTGACCGTCCGCCTCATGCGACGCCGCGAGGCAGTCCGTACGATGCTGGCCATCTTCGACACCATCGAGGAGGCGAGCCAGGCCGTGTCCGACATCATCGCCTCCGGGATCGGCCCCACGGCCCTGGAAATGATCGACCAGCTCACCGCGGAGGCGGTGGAGCCATCAGTCCACGCCGACCTCCCCCTGGACGCCGGAGCGGTGCTCCTCATCGAAGTCGAAGGCCTCGCCGACGGACTCGATAGGTCCGTCCAGATCGTGGAGGCCCTCTGCAGGCAGAATCGGGCCCGCGAAGTGCGCATCGCCCGGACGGAGGAGGAGCGCAACCGGTACTGGGCTGCCCGTAAGGGCGCCTTCGGGGCCATGGGGCGACTCGCCCCCAACTACTTCCTGCATGACGCGGTCGTGCCGCGGAGCCTGCTGCCGTCCGTCATTCACCAGGTGGTGGAGATCGCCCGGCGGTACGGGATTCGGGTGGCCAACGTCTTCCATGCAGGCGACGGGAACCTCCACCCCCTCATCCCCTACGACGCCTCGATCCCCGGGGAGGCGGAGCGGGTCATGAAGGCCAGCGAGGAGATGCTCAGGGTCTGCGTGGAGGCCGGGGGAACGATCAGCGGAGAGCACGGCATCGGATTCGAGAAGAATAACTACATGCCGTGGATCTTCTCGAAAGAGGACCTCGACGCCCAGCGTAAGGTGAAAGAGGCCTTTGACCCCGAGGACCGGATGAATCCCTTCAAGGTGTTCCCCACGCCCGTGTCCTGCGGCGAGTTGCTCACGGCGAGGCCGCCCCGGCTGGCGGCGTCCGGGCTGTGGATCTAGAGGCGGGGTACCGGCCGGGGCGCAGCGGCGAGCGCCACGAGTGCAGAGAGGGGGAGACGCGATGCCAGGTGGTGCCAGAGACGGGGTCGCCAGCCACACCCCCGCTGCGTCGCCCATCCCGCGGCTGCTGATCCCCGAGCTGGACAAGTGTATCCAGTGCGGTTTCTGCTTGCCCCACTGTCCCACCTACCGGCTCCTCGGCGTGGAGACTGAGTCCCCCCGCGGGCGCATTCACCTGATCGAGGCCGCCGCCCAGGGCCGTATTCCTCTCGATCGCCGCTTCGAGGAACACATGTATGTGTGCCTCGGGTGCCGCGCCTGCGAGACAGCCTGTCCCGCAGGAGTCAGGTTTGGCACGATCATCGAAGCTGCCCGCGCGGAGATCGGACCGACAGGATCTCCCCTCGCCCGGTGGCTCACCTCCCTGGCCCTGCGGCACCTCATGCCGCATCCGGCCCGCCTCAGGGCCGCAGCGCGGGGCCTGGGCCTGTACCAGCGGAGCGGCCTCGGCCGCGTTGCCCGGGCGCTCCACCTCCTGCCGCGCAGGCTGGCCGAAATGGAAGCGCTCCTGCCCCGGGTCCCCGATCGGTTCTTCGCCCCCTCCCAGGAGGTCTTCCCCGCCCTCGGCCGGCGTCGGGCCCGCGTCGGGCTCCTGAGCGGGTGCGTGATGAGCGTCCTGTTCCCGCAGTCCAACGAGGCCACGATCAGGGTCCTCCAGCGCAATGGCTGCGAGGTCTTCGTGCCGCAGGACCAGACGTGCTGTGGCGCCCTCAACGTCCACAACGGGGAGAGGGAAGCGGCGCGGTGGATGGCGCGGCGGAATATCGAGACATTCCTCCGGGCGGGTGTGGACGCGGTCATCATCAACGCCGCCGGCTGCGGCGCGACCAGCAAGGAGTACCCCGTCCTGTTCAGAGAGGAAGATCCCGCCTACGTCCCCCGGGCCGAGCAGTACAGCCGCCTGTGCCGGGACATCACCGAGTTCCTGGCGGACGTAGGCCTCACCGGCGAGCTGGGGCCCGTCCGAGCCCGCGTTACGTACCAGGATCCGTGCCACCTCGCCCACGGGCAGGGGATCCGACGCCAACCGCGCGATCTGCTCCGGCGTATCCCCGGCGTCGAGCTCGTCGAACTCGAGGGGGCGGATCGGTGTTGCGGAAGCGCCGGCATCTACAACCTCGTTCAACCCCACTACTCCCGCCTGATCTTGGAGGAGAAGATGACCGCCGTGGCACGGACCGGGGCCGAGATCCTCGTGGCCCCGAACCCCGGGTGCCTCCTGCAACTGTCCTCGGGCGTCCGGGAGCGGGGAATGGAGGTAGAAGTGGTCCACTTGGTCGACCTTCTGGACCGGGCCTATGCGGCCGCCGAGGACAGGCGGCCTGCCCCTGTGGGCCGGGCACGCGATGGCCGCTGAGGAGCTGATTGCGCGCGTGCGCTCCGTCGTGGGGGAGGAGCATCTTACCACCCTCCCCGAGCGGCTCGCCGCCCGCGCCGTGGAGGGCGTCTCCCCGGCGGCCCTCGTCCAGCCCGGGAGCCCCGAGGAGGTAGGAGACGTCCTGCGGGCCGCAGGCGAAGCGGGAGGCGCGGTCATCCCGTGGGGGGCCGGGCTCCACCAGCACCTCGGGGGGATCCCCCGCAGGGCGGACTTGATCGTAGAGACGACTCGCCTCCAGGGGATCACCGACTACACGCCCGCCGACTATGTGGTATCCGTGAGGACAGGGACACGGCTCGGCGAGGTTCAGGAGGCCCTCGGCGCCCACGGTCAATGGCTCCCTCTCGATCCTCCAGGGGGAGAGGGGGGGACCCTGGGGGGCCTCATCGCCGCCAACCGCAACGGGCCTCGCCGCCTCCTCTGGGGGAGCATCCGGGATCTCCTCATCGGGATCAAGGTCGCCCTGCCGACGGGCGAGGTCGTCAAGGCGGGCGGCAAGGTCGTCAAGAACGTGGCCGGGTACGACCTCGTGAAGCTCTTCATCGGGTCCTTCGGCGCCATGGGGATCATCACGGAGGCCACCTTCAAGGTGTCACCCCGGCCCCCCGAGGCCCTCACGATCCTCGTCACCGTCCCCGACCTCGCTACCGCCCATGCCATTACCTCCGCGGTGATGCGGTCGTACCTTCTCCCCTCGGCCCTCGAGGCTGTCAATCCACCGGCCCTGGACCGCCTCCTGACCCTCGCAGGGCTCGACGGCTCCCGGGATCGCCGATGGGGCGTCCTCCTCCTCGCCGAAGGGCTCCACGAAAACCTCCAGCGGCATGTCCGGGAGGTGAACCAGGCGGCAAAAGATCTGGGTAACGTGGAGGTCCTGAGCGGTCGACCGCACGAAGCCCTGTGGCAGGCCATCGCCGAGTTCCCCTCCCCCGCGGGGCATCCCGGCCGCGTCCTCCTCCGCGCCGGTGGGCCCATCGCACGGTGGGTGGAATTCGCCCGTACAGCTGACGGTGGCGCGCGCGAAGGGAGGATCGAGGTGCTCGCCCACGCCGGGGCGGGGATCGTGTATGCTGCCGCCCCGGCGGAATCCGGGCCCGCGCTTGTCGCCGCCATGGGCGAGACGGCAACCCGCGTGGAAGGCTACGTCGTGGTGGAGGTGGCCCCGCCTCACCTCAAGGCCAGCCTCCCCCTGTGGGGCCCACCTCCAGACGGCCTCGACCTCATGCGGAAACTGCGCGCGCAATTCGACCCGCAGGGAATCATGGTCCCCGGTCGGCTGGGGTGGTCGCTGTCGTGACGGAGGCGGCGGAAGGACGGCGCCGTGCGGTCGTCACCGCGGCGGCCATGCTCGGCATGTTCCTCGCCGCCATGGACCAGACGGCCGTGGGCACGGCGATGCCAACGATCCTGGGCGCGCTGGGGGGGCTGGCTCTCTACTCCTGGGTGTTCGCCGCGTACCAGCTCGCCTTTGTGGTCACCACCCCCATCTTCGGGCGCCTCGCCGACCTTTACGGACGGAAACGGGTGTACTTGGCAGGCATTCTGAGTTTCTTGGCCGCCTCCGCTCTCTGCGGCATGTCCCAGTCCATGCTCCAGCTTGTCCTGTTCCGCTTCCTCCAGGGCATCGGAGGTGGCGCTGTCCTCCCTATCGCGCTCACCATCATCGGCGATCTGTTCCCGCTTGAGCAACGACTGAGGATCCAGGGGGTTTTCAGCGGAGTCTGGGGGCTCGCCGCCATCATCGGACCGCTGGTCGGCGGCTTCCTGACCGACCACGCCACGTGGAGGTGGATCTTCTTCCTGAACGTCCCGGTGGGCATCGTCGCCGCCGCCGTCCTCCTCGTCGCCTTGCGTGAACCCCCCGTCAGCGGAGACGGTGTCGTGGACTACGCCGGCGCTGGCCTCCTGGCCGGGAGTGCGACCGCATTCCTCCTCCTCCTCGTGGGGGGCGGCCACGCCTTCCCGTGGGCCTCCCTGCCCAGCGCAGGCCTCACCGCAGCGACCGCACTCCTGGCGGCGCTATTTGTCGGGACCGAGCGGCGAGCCGAGCATCCGTTCCTGCCCTTCAGCCTCTTCGCGAACCGGATCGTGACCGTCGCGTCGGTCGGGGGATTCCTCCTCGGCCTGAGCATGTTCGGGGCTATCGCGTACATCCCGCTTTTCGTCCAGGGCGTCATCGGAGGGTCCGCCACGACGGCGGGGGTGGTGCTGACCCCGTTCATGGTCACGTGGACTTTCTCCAGCGTCGCCGGGGGGCGCCTCGCCCTACGCTGGGGGTACCGGTCGACCACCACGCTCGGGATGCTCTTCCTCCTCGCCGGCTTCGTGGCCCTCCTCGGCCTCGGCCCCCGGGCTACGGTCCAGGCCGTCATCTCCGCCATGGTCATCCTCGGGAGTGGAATGGGGCTCACCGCCACGATGTTTGTCATCGCCATGCAAAACGCCGTAGACCGGCCCTTACGGGGAGTTGTCACCTCCCTGAATATCTTCGCCCGGAATATCGGAAGCGCGATCGGGGTCACCGCGCAGGGAGCTATGCTCCTGGCCCTCCTCGCTCGCTACCTCCCCCCTGCGCGGGCCGCGATGCCAGCGCCGGACCCCCAGGCCGTGCTCGACCCAGGAATCCAGTCGCACCTCGGCTCCGCGGGTCACGAACTGGTCCGGGAAGCGTTGGCACGGGCCCTGCACGGTGTCTTCGGACTGGGCCTCGCCCTCGTCGTCGCGGGCCTGGTCACCGTGGTGCTCTTCATGCCTCCCGGCAGCGTCACCGACCACCTCGCCGGTGCGGCAAGCGAGGCGAGCCGAGCGACCTGAGGACGATGCGCCGGCTGGCCTTCTCCCTCGTTATCCACAACCACCAACCCGTCGGGAACTTCGACCACGTCGTCGCCGCCGCCACGGAGCGCGCCTACGAGCCGATGATCGCCGCGCTCGAACGCCACCCCCGCGTCCGGGTGGGCCTCCACGTCTCCGGTCCTCTCCTCGACTGGCTGCGGGATCACCGCCCCGATGTGATGACCCGCATCCGCGGGCTGGCCGCACGCGGCCAAGTGGAGATCCTCACGGGGGCCTACTACGAGCCCATCCTCCCGGCCATCCCCGATGCCGACAAGCGCGGCCAGATTGAAAAGATGACCCGCACGATCGCCGAGGCCTTCGGGTGTGCGGCCGAGGGGCTCTGGCTCGCGGAGCGCGTCTGGGAACCCCATCTGGCCCGCCCCCTCGGCGAGGCGGGCATCCGGTACACCGTGGTCGACGACACCCACTTCCGTGCGGTCGGCCTGGACGAAGCCGCCCTCCTCGGCTACTACGTCACCGAAGAGCAGGGCGTCACCCTGGCGCTCTTCCCGAGCCTGAGGCGGCTCCGCTACCTGATTCCGTGGGCTCCGGTCGAGGAGGTCCTTGCCTACCTGAGGACCCTCGCGGAGACTGATGTGCGGACCGAGGGGCGCGAGGGGCCCCTCGACCTCGCTCTCATGGGGGACGACGGGGAGAAGTTTGGAATGTGGCCCGGCACGTATGAGCACTGCTGGGGCCGCGGGTGGGTCGAGAATTTCTTCGACGCCCTGGAAGCCGCCCCGTGGATCGAGCTCGTCCCCCCGGGCGAGTACCTCCGGACCCGGGACCCCGCCGGGAGGATCTACCTGCCTACGGCCACCTACGAGGAGATGGCCGAGTGGGCCCTTCCCCCCGACCGCGCGCGCCAGGTGATGAAGGCTCGCCGCGAACTCGAATCGCACGGGCACCCCGAGATAGCCCGTCTCGTCTGCGGGGGGTTTTGGAGACACTTCCTCGTCAAGTATCCAGAAGCCAACACGTTGCACCACCTCTCCCTGCGCGCCTCGCGAAAGGTCCACGCCATGCCCCCGGGGCCCGAGAAATCCCAGGCGCTCGAAGACCTGTGGCGGGGCCAGTGCAACTGCCCGTACTGGCACGGGCTCTTCGGAGGAGTGTATCTCCCCCACCTCCGCGGAGCGGCCTTCGGCCACCTCATCGCCGCCGAGGCAGCCGCCGATTCGGCGCATCGGCGAGGACCGTTCGCCGACGTCGAGGCGGAGGACCTGAACGGCGACTCGCGCCCCGAGGTACGCCTGGCGACCGAACTGGTGGTATGCACCATCGACCCCGCTCGCGGCGGAGCCGTGGTCGAGTGGGACGACCGGACGGCGCGGCGTCACCTTGGGAACGTCGTGGCGCGACGTCCGGAGGTCTACCACCTCCACCTCCGGAGTGCCGCGCTCGCAGCTTCCGGAGGAGAAAAGCTGGAGTCCCCGCACGTGGCGGTTCGCGTGAAGGACCCTCAGCTGGAAGAGCTGCTCGTCTACGATCGGGGACCCCGGCCCACCCTGCGCGCTCACCTGTGGCCGGTGGGGACGACCAGGGACCAGGTCTGGCGGGACCAGCAGACCGAGCTCGGCCAGGTGGGGGGAGGAGCTTACGGGTGGGACCTCCTCCGGCGCCCCCACGAGGTAGGGGTCCGGCTCACCCGCAGGGCCCAGCTTGGGCCCACAGACGCCGCCTGCCCGCACGGGGCGACCGACACCACCGCACTGCCCGGCATAGCTCTCGTGGAGCGGACGGTCACCGTGGCCTCAGGGCACCGTGGCCTCACCCACGCGCTTCGTCTCGTGTGGGAGGGCCAGACCCCCCTCCACGTCCTTGTGGCAGAGGAGTGGAACATTGGCGTCTTCGGAGAGCCCGGGACGGCGTGGGTTGAAGACGCGTTCACTCGGCACACAGTGCACGAACCCGCCGCGCTCGAGAACACGGCCCGTCTCCGGGTGGTGGAGGGCCATTCCGGCCTCGTGCTGGCCTATACCCTGTCTCCTCCGGCGACCGTGTGGTCTCTCCCCCTCTACACCGTCTCCAACTCCGAGGCCGGGATGGAGAGGACATACCAGGGAATCATGCTGGTCGCGGTATGGGAGATTGCCCTCTCCTCCGGAACTGCTTGGGAGCAGACCACACGGTGCGCGGTAATGAGCCCCCCGTGATACTCAGGGGCCCTCGCTCGCCCTTTCGAAAGAGGGGAAGGGAATGCGACGGGTCCAGCGACCCGCGCGAGCCAATGATCTCCAGGACCCCAGCCGCCTCGCGCGCAGTCCGCAGATGGTACCGAGCCGCCGTGGAGAGGGAGGTGACGACGACTCGGACCGTGAGCGCATCGCCCCCCCGGGGGCCGGGCCCGACGCCAGGCACGCTCGCCAGCCGGATCGCGAGACGCTCACCCAGTCGTGCGATCGCCTCCCGGACCCATGGACCTCGGGCACTGTCCGTGTCCCGCCGAGATCGTGGATTCCCAACCCCCCGGTTCCCCGCATACACGACGTCCCCGCGGCCCATGCGCCTCCGGAGTCCGCGAGAGACCTCCGGCTCCGGATACAGACCACCGCGCCATCGTCCTGGCGACTCGGCCGAGGGCGCCCGCCACCAGCGACCGGCGGTCCCCTACCACGGGGAGGCAAAGACCGCGTCGAAGTTCGCAAACAAGACGTGACTCTATTGCTGGACAGCTGGGACCGCACGTCCCTCACCAGCTCGTTCGCCCGTCCGAGGCGCCGTCCTCCCGGCCAGCAGCCGCGCTGCCAGCGCCAGGTGATCCTCCACCCAGGCATAGACGTCGCGGGCTTCCACGCACGCCTGAAGGCGGCGCAGGCGAGCCTGCCTCTCCGCCGGGGAGAGGCGGAGCGCACGGGCCAGAGCCTCCATCATCCCTTCGGCGTCGTAGGGGTTGACGCCAAGGGCGTCCGGGAGCTCCCTCCGGGCCCCGGCGAGGTCGCTGAGGACCAGCACCCCTTTCTGATCCACCTGGCAGGCGAGGAACTCCTTCGCCACGAGGTTCATGCCATCTTGGAGAGAGCTGACGATGCAGACATCGGCGCCTCGATAGAGGGCCGCCATGGCCGCGGGAGGAAGGGGCCGGGGAATGCACACGACCGGGCACCAATCGGCCGTGCCGTACAGGGCGTTCACTCGAGAGACCGCCGCCCTGACATGCTCCAGGAGGTCCCGATACGCCCGGATCTCCGTCCGGCTGGGAGCACACTTCAGGACGAGCACGACCCGGGATCGGTACTGCGGATAGTGTCGGAGGAGCAGACCGAACGCTCGGAGCCGCTCAAGGATCCCCTTTGTGTAATCCAATCGGTCGACCCCCACGACCACCTGCCGGCCCTCCAGGCGCAACCGCTGGGCGAACCTGCTCATCCAGCGCCCGCAGGCAGAAGACCGGGCGACACGCCTGAGCGCGCCGTAATCCACGCTGATGGGAAAACACCGCACCGTGGTGGAGTGACCACGGAACTCCACTACCGCGGCCTCGGGATTGACGCGCGCCCCCACCTGTTCCGCGCATTCCAGGAAATTCCGGACGTGCGAGGGGTGCTGGAACGCGAGGAGGTCGCTGGCGAGCAATCCGTCCAGGAGAAGCTCTCCACAGGGGCACGCACGGAAGACGTCCCACCCAGGCCACGGGATATGCCAGAAGTGCATGAGGAAGACCCCCGGGCGGGCCCGCCGGACGTCCCGGGGGCACACCGCGAGGTGGTAGTCGTGGATCCACACGATGGAATCTTCACGCGCCTCCTCGAGAACTGCGGAGGCAAACCGCCGGTTAACCGCCTGGTAGACCTCCCAGAAGCGTGTCCGGAAGCGTATCTTCTCCAGCGCCATGTGGCACAGTGGCCAGAGCACCTGGTTGGCATATCCGTAGTAGTACCCGACGGCCTCGGCACGACTCAAGGCGAGGCGCCGGAGAACGTACCGTGGAGCTCCTGGGGGCACGCCGATCCGCCCGGATGCGTCCGTGTGCACGAAATCCGCATCCCCGCTCCCCCAGGCGATCCACGTCCCGGAGGTAGCCTCAAGGACAGGGCCGAGGGCGGCCACCAGTCCCCCGGACGGGTGGTCCGCGGCGATGCGCCCCCGGCGCCAGGAGTGGATGAGCGGTTCCCGGTTGCTGACCACCACCAGCTGTCGATCGCCCAGCAGCGCCCGGAGGCGCCCCCCGTTCCCGGTCTCGTCCACACCCACCACCTCTCGGCGCGGAGGCAGAGACGTCTCCGCGGTGCGATCCGGTACGCCGCCACACCGCCGAGGACGAGAGGGAAAGGCAGATCCTGCCGGGCGGAAATTAAAAGCCCGGAGAAGGACTCCGGGCTCGACGTTCGCCGGGTCCCCTCTCTGTGCCTACGGGGTTAGCTGACGGGCTCGGGCTGAGAGGTGCCCTTCTCGCGCAGGCGAGATTCGCCCCACCACCTGGGTCCCCCGCTCCCTGCCCACAAACAGGGATTCGGCGGCCGCGCATATGAAACTACTTGCATCATAACACCCTACGGGGTCCAATGACAACTGCGGGATCAAAGCCCTCAGAGCCCTCCTCCACGGCGTCGCGCGCGGCCCGGGCTGCAGCGTCTCTCTTGCCACCGTGACCCAGCTCACCCTCGCGCTCCTGATCTTGGTGGCGGCCGTCCTTGTCTCCATCGCCGCCGAGATTCTCAAGTTCCCCTACACCATCGCCCTTGTCGCGGTGGGACTCATCGTCGGGAATGCCCACCTGCTCCAGCCCGTATCCGTCAGCCCCGATGTGCTCCTCACCATCGTGATCCCACCGCTGCTGTTCGAGGGGGGCCTGCGTTTGCCGCCTGTCCACCTCCGGGCCTTTGGGTGGCTCATTGCCCTCCTGGCACTGCCGGGAACGGCCGCCGCCGCCGGTGCAATCGCCTGGGCGGCAGCGGCGGTTGCGCACATGGACCTGCATAGCGCCTTTGTCCTCGGGGCCGCAGCATCCGCAATCGATCCCGTGAGCGTCATCGCGCTGATGCGGGAACTCGGCGTCAACATCCGGCTCGCGACCATCCTCGAAGCCGAAGCGGTCCTCAACGACGGCATCGCGATCGTCCTGTTCGCCCTGGGGGCATCCCCCACCCCGGCGGATCCCTTACGCCTAGTGGGAGGGTTCCTGTGGCTTGTCGGAGCCGGCGCCGCCGCAGGAATTCTGTCCGCAGGCATGGTGGCCTACGGGCTCAGCAAGACCCAGCAGGCCCACGTGGAGGCCCTGGGGAGTCTCATCGCCGCATTGGGCTCCCTCGTGCTCGCTGAGGCCGTGCATGGAAGCGGCGTGATCGCGGTGGCGGCGGCCGGAGTGACCTTCGGCAGTTACGGGATCCGGTTCATCACCGAGGAGGGGCAGGACCGCGTCCGGACGCTGTGGGATACGATCGCCTTCCTCGCCAACTCAGTTCTCTTCCTGCTGATCGGCCTGCAGGTTCCCATATCCCTCCTTGCGCGCCATGGAGGGGTGGTGGCCGTGGTCATTCTCGCCGCGCTCGCGGTCCGTGCCGCAACAGTGGCAGGCCTGTGCCTCCCGCGCTGGCCCCTGTTCCCCCCCCTCCCGCGAGCGTGGGCCCTGATACTCACGTGGGCCGCCCTGCGGGGAGGGGTGACCATCGCCCTGGGCCTCAGCGCGGACACCTCCGCGGCCGCACGGGATTCCGTCCGCGCCGCCATCTTCGGCCTCGTGGTGTTCACCCTCATCGCCCAGGGCCTCTCCATCCGCTCGCTGCTCCGCCGCTTAGACGCGTAGCCCACCTCATCCGGCGAGCAGCACAAACGCCGTGGGAGCCAGCGCAAGGGAAGCCTGGCCGGACGAATACACCTCCTGCGGGGCAGTCCGTCCGGGCCCGGCCCACCGGGGGTCTGCCGAATCCACCACGGTGACCCACCGACCCTCGGGGAGCGGACAGGTCACCGTGGTGGGGCGCGTGCTGAAGTTGAACAAGGTGACGGCCCGGGTCCCCGGGCGTCCTCCGGCCGCCTGGGGACCCTCGGTCCACCGGCGGACGAGGAGGACGCGCTCACGCTCCCACCCGAAGACGTCCATCGTCGTCCGGGAAAGCGTGGCCAGCGCAGGATAGGTCCTGCGGATGCGGAGCAGCTCTCGGTAGAACTCCCAGAGGACTCGGTGGGGGGCCTGGTTCCTCAGCGCCGGGGTGAGCCGGGACCGAAGAAAGGTATCTTCGTCCTGAGGGTCGGGAGCGTCCTCAGCTCTAGGCCACCAGGAGAGCTCCGCCCGACGTCCCCGCCGCACCGCCTCTGCCAGTTGGGGATCGGAGTGGTCCGTGAAGTAGAGGAATGGCGCCGTCTCCCCATACTCCTCACCCATGAACACCAGGGGGATGTAGGGTGACAGGAGGACGACCCCGGCTGCCAGCTTGAGGCCTTCAAACGTGATCAGTCGGCTGAGGCGGTCGCCCTGGACACGGTTGCCGACTTGATCATGGTTCTGGGCGCACACAACGAATTGCCAGGGAGGAATGTCGCGGGCCGACGCGCCGTGCCTGCGCCTGCGGAAGAGGGAATACTCGCCCGTGAGGACATACCCCTCCCGGTACGCCTTCTCCAGATCGCCCAGCCTTCCAAAGTCGGCGTAATACCCCGCTCGTTCACCCGTGAGCAAGACGTGGAGGGCATGGTGGAAGTCGTCATTCCACTGGGCATCCATTCCGTACCCCCCGAGAGGGACGGGACGCAGCAGGCGCGGATCGTTGAGATTGCTCTCCGCGATGACGTAGACGTGACGGCCCGCTCTCCGCGCCGCCCCGTGGACCTCAGCGGCGAGCTCTTCCAGGAAGGGGCGGGCCGATCGGTCAAAGATTGCGTGGACGGCGTCGATGCGCAGCGCGTCGATGTGGAACTCGGTGACCCACATGAGGGCGTTTTGAATGAAGAACGCCCGGACTTCGTCGCTTTCGGGCCCGTCGAAGTTGATGGCCTCGCCCCAGGGCGTCCGGTACCGGTCGGTGAAGTAGGGCCCAAAGTCCCCCAGGTAGTTCCCCTCAGGGCCCAGATGGTTGTAGACGACGTCGAGAATGACGGCCACGCCGCGGGCATGGCACGCGTCGACCAGCCGCTTCAGACCGCCGGGCCCGCCGTACACAGGGTGTACGGCAAAAGGATAGACGGCATCGTAGCCCCAGTTACGCGCCCCGGGGAAGTGAGCTACGGGCATCAGCTCGATCGCGGTAATCCCCAGGTCGCAGAGTGTGTCCAATTCTCTGAGCACGCCCTCGAAGGTCCCTTCGGGCGTAAAGGCCCCCACGTGGAGCTCGTAGATCACGTACTGCGCCAGGGCGAGGCCACGCCATTCATGATCGGACCACGGGAAGGAGGTGTCCACCACTTGGGAGGGCCCGTGGACGCCCAACGGCTGAAGCCGGGAGGCCGGGTCAGGACGCTCCTTCACGCCGTCCAACGCGTAGAGGTAGAGTGCTCCCGGCTCGACTCCGTCAAGGATCGCCTCATGGTACCCCCGGTCCCGCGCGACGAGCGTTTCGCGCCGCTCCCCTGGAGCCACCAGGCGGACCTCGACCTTGCGGGCGGCCGGCGCCCACACGCAGAACCGGCACCGGCCGTCCCCCAGGTAGGTGGCGCCCACGGGGCCCGACCCGGCCCCCAGTGCGGGCAAGAGCCTATCGCGGTCTCCAGGCATCGCTTCTTCCGGGGGACGATCGCGGCCCGCCAACCGCGGCGAAGTCCCGGACAACGGCCTGCCGCCTCCCGCCCTGGGCACCGTGCCTAGGGGACCCGGGACGGATAAGGCCTCTCGTGGTGCAGGAGCCGGAGCACACCCTGGAGAGGGATCCAGACCCACTCGGGACGATTGTTGAGCTCATAGTCAATCTCGTAGATCGCCTTCTCTAAGAGGTGGACCTCGAGGAGCGTACTCAGGTCCTCTCTCTCCTTCGGAACAAAGGGAGCGTGGCGAGCCACACCGAGATACCCCTGGAGGTACGCCGCCGCGACCCACCGGATCCAGGCATCTCGTCCCGACGCCAACCCTGCGCGCGCCTCTGGGTGTTGGGGTACTGCCCCGCGAGCTAGCTGATCCGCGTAGGCCACCGAGGCTGCATAATCGAAGGACCGCAGCATTCCCGCGACGTCGCGGAGCGCGGGCCGCTTCATCCGCCGCTCGGACAGCGCCCGTGCAGGCTCACCCTCGAAATCGATGATCACAAAGTCCTTCCCCGTGTAGAGGACCTGCCCGAGGTGGTAGTCGCCATGACAGCGGATCCGCACCGCAGAGACCCTGCGATCGGTGAGGGTCCTAAACCGCCGAAGGATCTCCGCCTCGTGGTCGAGGACGCGCTCCGCCAGCAGGCGGTCATCCGGGGAAAGGGATTTTACACTCCTCCGGAGCGACTGAAACGTCCTCCGAGCAAGGTTGCGCATGGACTGGTACAAAGATCGCTGGTACAGAGGTGTGAACTCCTCGGGGGCAAAGGCGGGATCATTCGGGTCCGAGGCGAGGGCCTGATGGAGCTCGGCGGTACGGCGACCCAGTAGCCTGGCAGCTTCAAGGTACTCCCCCACCATCTCGTAGGCTCCGGCCGGGAGGTCGCCTTCGGCACACTCTAGAAGCGCCGGCGCGATGCCCCCCCCATCCCCCGGCACCGGGCGCGTCATCACCCGCTCGTAGTAGTGTGCCAAGGCGTCCACCGTGTACCTCCACGCGTCGCCGTGGTGGGGGACGAACTGGTGGAGGACCATGAGGGTGACAGGCTCGCCCCGTTCCACTCGGTACTCCATGGCGCCCACCACAGCGGGGGCGTGGCGAAAGTTCGCCCGGTCGGTGAGAAACCGCCCGATCTCCAGCTCCGGATTGACCCCGATGTCCACACGCCGGAAGACTTTCAGGACGAGCGCGTGGTCGTACACCACCGAACTGTTGCTCTGGTCACCCCGGAGCGCCAAGGCTTCGAGGGCGCCTTTGCCCCTGCTCTCCTCGAGAAGGCGGCGAAGCGCCGGAGCAGGCGTTGCGACTGCTTCCCCTTGGTCTCCCTTAAGGCGGCGCCGACGGGCAATGGCCTCGAGCAGAGCCTCACAGAAGGCGGGATTCTGGAGGGCGTCGTACAGAAGGCCCTCCCTCTCCCCAACGCGGAGGTGCGCGACAGCCGCATGGGGCGCCGCAGCCTCCAGCCGCTGGGCCTCGCCGCCTTCGGCAAAGGCCAGGGGAAGAGCGTAGAGATCTGGGTCTCCCTCGCCGTACTCCACGCGCACGAGCAGGAGGTACCCCCTCCCACCATTCCATGGGACCCGCACAGCATCGCGGATCTCCACGGACCGGACGCGCCGGGACTTGCCGCCGAACCACCGCCGATCCTTCAGGTAGACGCCCAGCCCCTCTTCCAGTATCTTCCGTGCGCGGCCGCGCAGGACTTCGTCCCACTCCCGCGTGGCGGACAGGACAGGTGTCTCCGCCCGCTCCGGCCTCCCCAGGACAGTGCCGGAGACAACCCGCTGCGGCTCCAGCGCAAACCAGTAAAAGGCGTGGGGGCCGAGCGTGAGGAAGTAAGGGTGGTCCTCGATGGGAGGAAACTCGGTCCTCCCAAAGAGTTCCACCGGCACCAGACCCTTGAATTCTGCCAGGTTAAGCTCGACGTACTGGACAAAGCGCGACAAGTTCGCCACAACGAGAATCAGCTCGCTGCCGTACCGACGCAAGAAGGCCAGGACCTTCCGATTGTCGGGGTAGAGGAACTGCAGGGTGCCCCGACCGAAGGCTTTGTACCGCTTGCGGAGCGCTATGAGGCGCTTCATCCACCACAACAAGGAGTGGGGGTTGTTCTGCTGGGCCTCCACGTTGACCGCTTCGTAGTGATACTCCGGGTCGATGATCACGGGAAGGTAGAGCTGTTGCGGATTGGCCCGGGAGAATCCTGCGTTCCGGTCGGCGCTCCATTGCATCGGCGTTCGCACGCTGTTGCGATCCCCCAGGTAGATGTTGTCGCCCATGCCGATCTCGTCACCGTAGTAGATGACGGGGGTGCCGGGGCACGAGAAAAGAAGTCCGTTCATCAGCTCAATGCGCCGCCTGTGGTTCCCCAAGAGAGGAGCAAGCCTCCGTCGGATCCCCAGGTTGATCCGGGCGTGATGGTCCTGCGCGTAGACCCTGTACATGTAGTCTCGGTCCTCGTCGGTGACCATTTCCAGGGTGAGCTCGTCGTGGTTGCGCAGGAACAGGGCCCACTGGCACGACTCCGGGATGGGAGGGGTTTGCTGCAGGATCTCGATGATGGGGAATCTGTCTTCCATCCGGATGGCCATGAATAGGCGCGGCATGAGCGGGAAGTGAAAGGCCATGTGACACTCGTCTCCATCGCCGAAGTAGGCGATGGCCTCCTCGGGCCACTGATTGGCCTCCGCCAAGAGCATCCGTCCCCCGAACCGCCTGTCGATCACCCGACGCAGGTCCTTGAGGAACGCGTGGGTCTCGGGAAGGTTCTCGCAGCTGGTGCCCTCCCGCTCGTAGAGGTAGGGGACGGCATCAAGGCGAAGACCGTCCACGCCCATCCCGAGCCAAAAATTCACGACCTCCAACATCGCCCGTCTCACAGCGGGAGCATCGTAGTTGAGATCGGGCTGATGGGAGTAGAAGCGGTGCCAGTAGTAGGCCCCCGCCACAGGGTCGAAAGTCCAATTGGACGTCTCGAAGTCCTTGAAGATCACGCGGGCGTCGCGGTACCGGTCGGGCGTGTCGCTCCACACGTAAAACTCCCGCCACCGGCTACCCGGTCGTGCGCGGCGCGCGCGCTGGAACCACGGATGACGGTCGGAGGTGTGGTTGAGCACCAGTTCCGTGATCACCCGGAGTCCCCTCCGGTGCGCTTCCCGAAGAAAGATCCTGAAGTCACGCATCGTCCCATAGTCGGGATGAACCCCCGTATAGTCCGCGATGTCGTACCCGTCGTCCCGCAAGGGCGACGGGTAGAAGGGGAGAAGCCACAGGGCGGTGACGCCGAGGTCCTGCAGGTAGTCAAGTTTGGCCGTCAGGCCCCGAAAGTCGCCGATCCCATCCCCGTTGCTGTCGAAGAAGGCGCGAACGTGCACCTCGTAGATGATGGCGTCCTTGTACCAGAGCGGGTCTGCCTCCGGCGCCCCGGCACCGGGGCTTGCCGCGGTCCGCGGTGAAAGGCTCGAGGGGCTCACCAGTCTCATCCTCCCAGGGCCGCCACGCAGCTCATGGGCGCCTCTCTCCGGCAATCCGGAAGACGTGGGCTACCGTGGAGGCCGGATCGAGCTCGACATAGTTACAACTCCCTCGCCATGTGTAGGAGGGACCGTTCAAGAGGTCGTGGACCTGAAACGGCTCGTCCGGCCGAAGCCCCAGCACGTCCAGAGAGAGGTTCGTCCACCCGGCCTGCGTGTGGTGTGGGTCCAAATTGACCACCACGAGGATCACGTTGCGGCGATCCGGCGTGTGCTTGCTGTAGCAGATGAGGTTATCATTGTCGATCCCGTGGAAGTGCAGTGTCCAGTCGCTGTGTAGCGCGGGATTTTCGCGACGGATGGAATTGACCCGAGAAATCAGCGGACGCAAATTCCCCGGGCGCTCCAGGTCCCAGTAGCGGATTTCGTACTTCTCAGAATCGAGATATTCCTCGCTTCCCGCAGCAAGGGGCCGGTTCTCGCAGAGCTCAAAGGCTGGCCCGTAAATCCCGTACCCCGCCCCAAGCGTGGCCGCGAGGACGAAACGAATGGCGAACGCAGGCGGTCCCCCTCTCTGGAGGTACTCCGTCAGTATGTCGGGGGTGTTTGGCCAGAGATGCGGCCTGAAGAATTCCCGGAGCGGCGTCTGGGTGAGCTCGGTAAAGTACGTCACGAGCTCCGCCTTGGTATTACGCCACGCGAAGTAGGTATACGACTGCGTGAACCCCACCTTCGCCAACCGGTACATAATCTTCGGTCGAGTAAAGGCCTCCGACAGGAAGAGCACATCCGGGTACTCGCGAGTGACCTCCCGGATGAGCCATTCCCAAAAGGCGAAGGGCTTGGTGTGGGGGTTGTCCACGCGGAAGATCCGCACGCCCTGACCGATCCAGAAGCGCACCACCCCCAAGAGTTCGTCCCAGAGCGTCCGCCACGCCGGAGTTTCAAAGTTGAAGGGATAGATGTCCTGATACTTCTTGGGAGGATTCTCCGCGTACTGCACGGTCCCGTCCGGCCTCCAGCGGAACCACTCGGGGTGTTCGCGCACGTAGGGGTGATCAGGTGAACAGTGAAAAGCGAGATCCATAGCCACTTCGATGCCAAAGCTCCGTGCCCGCTCCATGAGGCGCCGAAAATCTTCGAGCGTCCCCAGCTGGGGATGGATGGCCGTGTGCCCCCCCTCGGCGCTGCCAATGGCCCAGGGACTCCCGGGATCGTCGGGGCCCGCCGTTTCGGCATTGTTCTTGCCTCTCCGATGCGTCCGGCCAATAGGGTGAATGGGGGGGAGGTACAGGACGTCAAAGCCCATGGAGGCCACGTAAGGCAACCGCGCCTCGCAGTCAGCGAGGGTCCCGTGCCGGCCGGGCACGGGGGCAGCGGACCGGGGGAACATCTCGTACCAGGCGCTGAACCGCGCCCGCACGCGGTCGACGATGACCTCGAGCTCTCGGTGGTACGAAGCCACGCATTCCGCCACAGGGTAGCGTGCCATGAGTGCGGCCAGCTCGGGGGACAGGGCCACGCCCACAGCGGCGTCTCCCCCTCCCCTCAGGAGGGCCGCCCAGCGCAGAATCCCCGGCCCATCGGAAGGGGGAGCACGACGAGCCGCCTCCTCGACCAGGTCTGCGCCGATGCACAGATCCACAGAGACGTCCTGACCGGCCTCCACCTTCCGAGCGAGGTCACGGCTCCACGATGCGAACCGGTCAATCCACGCCCGCAAGGTATACCGGTAGCGACCAAGCTCTGTGACCACGAAGGACGCTCCCCACCGATCGTTGCCCAAAGGCGACAGCGGGATCTCGTTCCAGTCAGACGCCCGTTCGTGCCGGTAGCGCAGGACGCCCGCCAGGACGTCATGCCCGTCAGCGTAAATGTCTGCCTCCACGTTCACAGTCTCCCCAACCGTTCTCTTGATGGGGAACTGTCCCCCGTCCACTTCCGGTTGGACGTTTTCGAAGACAATCCGAGACCCCGACTGCGTCATCGCAGGAACACTCCCTGAAGAGGCGAGCATCTCACCGAAGTGCCAGGATCTCCTCCAGGCGGACATGCCCTCCCCGCGTGGTCGCCACTGTAATTTGGTCCCCGCTCTGGAGGATGGTGTCACCCCGGGGGACGAGCATCCGGGGGCCGCGCCGAACGGCCACGATCAGCGCATCCGGGGAGATGGCGAGGGCGCTGAGGGGACGTCCCACGGCGGGCGAGTCGGCGGGTATGGCAAAATGGAGAAGGCGCATCCCGTAGTAGACGCGCTCTGCCGGCTTCCCCCGGTCGACCTCGTCGAGGATTTCCGGGAATCTAGGGGGATAGAGGTCGTAGAGGTACCGGTACATCGCCTCGAGCAGGAAGTCCACCTCTCCGGCCGCCATCCAGGTTCTCTGAATGTGGTCGAGGGCCAGGAAGACGTTTCGACAGTGTTCGCGGGCCTCCAAGAGGACCCTCTGCCACCGTTCGGGATTTCGAAAGTCCCCATCGAGGGCCCGGTAGGCGTCGATCAGGTACTCCACACCTCTACCGGCTTTGTCCCGAAAGTCCGTCGCATAGTCCAACTGTCGCAGCGCCTCGCTGGGATCATATCCCAGACGTTCCTCGCGGAGGCGCTCCAGCGCAAACCGCAGGTAGGCGATCCGGGTGTCCAGCAATCCCTCGGGCAGTCGCCCGAGCCCGACGAGAAGACGCGGGTCCAGACGATCTTCAACAACGGGAAACCGCTCGGGATAGAACCGCAGTACGATCATCAGGGCGTCAGCGAGCATCAGCCCGTAGAGGTAGGGGCGCTTATGGAGGGCCTCGCTGGGTTGCCATCCCCAGTTGTCCGCCTGTTTGAGGAGGCGGAACCCTACGGCGATCCGCTTCTCAAACGGGAACCGGTAGAGCTGGTATCCCTCGTCCAGGAGGACCGCAGCGTGGGCGCCAATGAGGGGACTGTATCCGAACACCCGCAGGAGCCATGCGAAGAGCCCGACCAGATATTTGCCCGGCTCCCAATACACAAAGGGATGAGGGCGAAAGATCTGGGGAACAGCGTCGAGGCCTCCGTACTCGCCCGCGTATAACGGAGGGTAGTGACCGTCGGATCGCAGCAAGACGCGGGTCTCGGGAGCCCAGCCCATTCCCCGGTGCTCCACGCGCACGCGGGGCGGACCCGGCAGGCTGTCCAGAAACTCGTCGGGGGTCTCAAACCGAACGTCCACCGGGGACGTCGCGAGGACACGCGTCCAGGCTGCTCGCAGAAGGTCGAGAGCCACGTCTCCAAAGTCCATCAATTCCAGGTCCTGGATGTAAAGGATCAATCCATCTTCGGGGGCCGCGTCCAGGGCGTCCACGAGCACCTGCGCGTATTCGTCTATCCCTTGCGATCGGTCAATAGGATAGTCCAGGAAGCGCTTCTGCCGGTACTCGGTGTCAAACACGTAGTACGCCCCCATGATGTACCCCTGAGACTTCACCTCCTGGGGGTACATCCGAGTGATGGGACGCCAGACTTCCTGGGAGACGCGGAAGTGGCGGGGGAGGGCCACGAGCCGTTCCCCGACGAGGAATGGACGGTAGACATAGTCGTAGTCGGGGTCGGAAACCGAATACACTCCCTTCCGGTCGCTTAAGTGCGGGTGGATAATGGCGTCGATCCCCGCCTGTTCGAGGACAGGGAAGAAACGGGGGTGTACGGAGCATTCCGTGAAGAAGAAAACTCTGTGGCGGGGACGCGGGGCTCCCACGAGGTCGTGCAGGGCATCCTCGTTCAGGCGGAGCTCCTCGGCCAACTCATCCGGCTCGAGCAGGACGGCATGCGTATGGTGGGCTGTCGTATACAACGGGTAGATGGTGCCGGCGCGGTAGGCTCGTTGAAGCTCCTCAAAGGTCCTGGGCAAGATCGTCCTTATCTGATGCAGCAGATCGTTGGAAATGTCCACGGCGACCCGCACACCCATGGCTCTTGCGAAGACCAGGAGGTCCCTGTAGATATTCCGCCCTTCCTTAGCACGCCGCCGCAGGTAGTTCTCGGGGGGAACCGCCTGAACCACCCGCATGTCGGGCACTGCTCCCTGAAGGTGTACGGGCAAGTCCCACAGAGGCTCATGGGCATGAAAGGCCAGGACGACATGGACCCGCTTCCGCATCACCCCCTTATTTTACCTCGGGACGACCCCGACGTGCCCCTGAAGGCCTCGGGGCTCTGCGCGTGGGGCTCTTGAAGGGGGGCGGGTCTCTTTCCGGGCTGCCCCGCGTGCTCCCCTCATTACACCCCCTCGGGGGGGGCTTGAACCGACCCCCGGGGCCCGCCGTGCCCTCGGAGAAGGGAGTATACGGGAGAGCTGTGCTCTCTGTGTTATAGTGGAGGCGTGGCATCGTCGGCTGGAACGCTATACCTCGTCGCCACTCCCATCGGCAACCTCGAGGACGTCACCCTGCGTGCCCTCCGGGTGCTGCGCGAGGTCGCGCTCATCGCGGCCGAGGACACTCGCCGCACACGCATCCTGCTCGACCACTATGGCATCCCTGGCCGCCTCATCAGCTTCCACGCCCATAACGAACGTCGCCGGATCCCTGAACTGCTCCGCCACCTCCAGGGAGGTGCGTCCGTCGCGCTCGTCTCCGATGCGGGCACCCCGGGGATCAGCGACCCGGGGACCGCGCTCGTTAACGCCGCCGCCCAATCCGGTATCCCCGTTGTCCCCATTCCCGGACCCAGCGCGTTCCTTGCCGCGCTAGTCGCCTCCGGCCTCCCGACCGTGCCCGTGACGTTCCTCGGATTCCTCCCGAGGGCCCGGAAGGAACGCGCCAGCGTACTGCGGACAGCCGGGCAATTACCCCACACGCTCGTGCTCTTCGAAGCGCCCCACCGCCTCGTCGAAACCCTCCAGGAGCTCTTCGATGCCTGGGGAGACCGCCGTGTCGCGGTCGCGAGGGAAATGACCAAGGTCCATGAAGAGGTATTCAGGGGACGCTTAGCAGAAACTCTTCAGCACTTCGCGGCTCGTAAACCCCAGGGGGAGTTCACGCTCGTCGTGGAGGGGGCAGCGAGCTCCGGCCCTCCTCACTCAGGACGCGACGGCGCGCCCCACCGGGAGGCCCAGGAGGTGGCGCGGGCGATTCTCAGCGAGGCCCTCGAGAAAGGGATCCCACCCGTGACCGCCGTCCGGAAGGCGGCCGAGGGGAGCGGCCTTCGGCGCAACCAGGTGTACAAGCTGTGGCTCGCCATGAAGAAGGAAGCTGCCGGATGAAGAAAATCCATACCGCCGCCAACGAGGTTGAGGCCTTGATGCTGCAGGGGCTCCTCGAGCAGGCGGGGATACCCGTCCTCCTCCGGTCCCGTCAGATCCCCGGGTATGCGGATGTGCTCAAACGCGCGACGGGAGTCTGGGGAGACCTGCTTGTGCCGGACGAACAGGAGGCCGAAGCACGGGCCCTCGTCCTCGGCTACCTAGCGTCCCGGAACCCGGAGGCAAACAAGGGGGAGCGCCCCAGGGGGATCATCGTGCCGGTTGTCACGCTGTTCGACGAGCAGGGAGGAGTGGACGAAGAGGCGAACGTCCGTCACATCGAGTGGCTCATTACTCAAGGGATCCACGGCCTCTTCGTCCTGGGGACTACAGGCGAGTTTACCTCTCTCTCGTGCGACGAGCGACGTCGACTCGCCGAGCTCGCAGTGACCACGGCCCGGGGAAGGGTTCCAGTGCTGGTAGGGTGCAGCAGCTCCTGGACCGACGAGGCTGTCGCCTATGCCGAGCATGCGGAATCCATCGGCGCCCAAGGGGTCGTCTCGGTACTGCCCTTCTACTGGATTCCCCCGGACCGCTCTATCTACGAACACTTCCGCCGGCTCGCCGCAAGTACGTCCCTGCCAGTGTACATTTACAACTACCCCGCCCTGACAGGGCGGAGCATCCCTCCGGTCCTAACAGCTCGACTGGCCACCGATTATCCGAATATTGCGGGTATAAAGGACACCGTCGACAGTATTGCCCACATCCAGGAGACCCTCGCCATGGCCCGGAGGCATCGTCCAGATTTCGTGGTGCTGTGCGGCATGGACTACCACCTGCTGAACACACTCCTGCTCGGGGGAGATGGAGGTGTCCTCGGGACAGCCAACTTCATGCCGGACCCTCTTGTTCAGCTTTACGCAAACGCCACGACGGGCCGCATCGAGGAAGCTGCAGACGGGGCGAGGCGCCTCGCCCTCCTCCCCCAGCTCTTCGCAGGGGATGCCCCGCCCTTTGTCATCATCAAGGAGGCGATGGTGATGGCTGGACGCGCTCCGCGGGCCACAGTCAGGCCGCCCGCGGTTCCCCTCTCCACGGACGAACGGGCTGATCTTCGCCGCAGATTGGACGCGCTCGGCATCCTGAGGTGACCATGGGACACCTGGCAGCTCCTCGCCCCTCAACTACCGGAGACATGAACATCGGACTCCTCGGCTGCGGAACCGTTGGGGCGGCCGTGGTCCGGCTGCTTTCGAGGAACCGCGAGTGGATCCGTTACCGAACAGGGGCGCGGATGGAGGTGGTCAAGGTCGCCGTCGCCCACCCGGAGAAGGCGCGAGATGTCCCTCTCGATCCCTCTGTGTTCACGGGGGATCCTGCGGAAGTGGTCACGGACAGCACAGTCGACACGGTCGTCGAAGTCATGGGCGGAGTCGAGCCGGCTCGAACCCTCCTGCTGGAGGCAATGGAACGCGGGAAGAACGTCGTCACTGCCAATAAACAGCTGATCGCCCGCCACGGTCCGGAACTCTTCTCGGCAGCGGCACGCTCCGGCGTCGATCTGCGACTGGAGGCAAGCGTGGGAGGGGGGCTGCCCGTCATCCAACTCCTGAAAGAATCGCTGGCGGGCAACCGCATCCGCGAGGTCACGGGCATCCTCAACGGCACGACCAACTACGTCCTCACGAGGATGGCCGAACAGGGCTGGGAGTTCGAAAGAGCCCTGGAGGAAGCTCAGCGCAGAGGATTCGCCGAAGCGGACCCCACAGAAGACATCGATGGCCACGATGCCGCCGCGAAGCTAGCGATCCTCTCGACCATCGCCTTCGGAACACCGATCCATGTCGACGAGGTCTACCGGGAAGGCATCCGCCGCGTCTCTCCCCAGGACATGCAGTTCGCCGCCGAGCTGGGCTTCGTCGTCAAGCTCTTGGCCATCGGAAGAGAGCGCGACGGCCGCATAGAAGCGCGGGTGCACCCGGCCCTTCTCCCCCTCACTCATCCGCTGGCGGCCATCCGTGACGAGTTCAACGCTGTCTTCGTTCGAGGGGACCCCGTGGGGGAGGTCATGGTCGTCGGGCGCGGCGCCGGCGGAGACCCGACAGCAAGCGCGATCACCGCAGACCTCATCGACATTGCCCGTAACCGACGCACGCGGGCACACGGACGGGTGGCGTGGAACGTGCTGGATCCCCGCCCCCTGTGCCCGATGGACGAAGTCTCGTCGCCCTTCTACCTGCTCATGCAAGCCGCGGACAGACCCGGCGTCTTCGCACGCATCGCTGCGATATTCGGCGAAGAGGGAGTCAGCATCGCATCCATCGTGCAGAAGAGTCGTGGCGAAACCGCAGATATTGTCATGGTCACCCACACCGCCATGGAAGCCCGGATGCGACGTGTCCTCACCCGGTTGCAGAGCCTTGACGTTCTCTACACCGTCCGCAATACGATCCGGGTGATCGATGGTGAGTGAGGCGCACGAGCAGAAAGAGAAAGCCTCGCGCCCATCCTGGCGGGGCGTGATCGAGGAGTACCGGCCCTTCCTGCCGGTCGGTCCGGACACGCCCGTCGTGACTCTCCGGGAGGGAGGGACCCCGCTCCTCCGGGCCGATCGCTTGATGCGCCGTCTCCCCGGCACAACGGTCTATCTGAAGTACGAAGGTGCCAATCCCACCGGCTCGTTCAAAGACCGCGGTATGACCCTGGCAATGTCCAAGGCCCTGGAGGAAGGGAGCCGGGCGGTCGTCTGCGCCAGCACGGGAAACACGTCGGCTTCGGCCGCGGCGTACGCCGCGCGGGCCGGACTACCCTGCTACGTCATCATTCCGGCAGGAGGAGTGGCATTGGGGAAGCTGGTTCAGGCCCTTGCCCACGGAGCTCGCGTTGTGCCCATCGAAGGATCCTTTGACGATGCCCTACGAATCGTACGCGAAGCGGCACCGCGCCTGGGGCTGACTCTTGTCAATTCCCTCAATCCCTACCGGATCGAGGGACAAAAGACGGGGGCCTTCGAAATCTGTGATACCCTGGGGCGTCCTCCGGATGTCCTCGCCATCCCCGTGGGCAACGCGGGGAACATTACGGCCTACTGGCGGGGATTCCGCGAGTACCATCGGAACGGCAAGATTGCCACCCTTCCCCGGCTGTGGGGCTTCCAGGCAACGGGGGCTGCCCCCTTCGTGCTGGGGCATCCGATCGAGCAGCCGCAGACGGTAGCCTCTGCCATCCGAATCGGTCGTCCAGCCTCCTGGGACGGGGCCGTGGCCGCGGTTCGAGAATCGGGAGGCCTGTTCGAGGCGGTAACGGATGACGAGCTGATCGCGGCCCGCACCTTGCTGGCCCAAGAGGAGGGGATCTTCGTGGAAGTGTCATCCGCTGCACCTGTAGCCGGGCTCCTGAAGCTGGCCCGGGAAGCACGAATCCCGCCGGGCATCACCGCAGTCTGCGTCCTCACTGGTCATGGGCTCAAAGATCCTGAGGGAATCCTCCGCACGGAACGCCGCCCCGAACCGGTCCCTGCAACGCTCGATGCACTCGAACGCGTGGTCAACGAGCCACTGCTCCAGCGGTGATTAGAGTCCGCGTCCCCGCTACTACCTCGAACCTCGGCCCAGGATTCGATGCCGTAGGACTCGCCCTTTGCCTGTACAATACGCTAACCCTCGAACCTGCGGATCAGCCGCGCATAGAGGTGCGGGGGGAAGGGGCCGATGTCCTCGCGCGGGACCCCTCCCACCTCGCTTATCGGGCCGCGATGGCCGTCGTTGACCGCGCGGGACGCCCTGCGGGATTTCCCCGAGCTTTTCGCCTTCGCCAGGAGAACGCCATCCCTTTGGCTAGGGGGCTGGGAAGTAGCGCTGCCGCCATTGTGGGAGGTGCCGCGGCGGCGAACGCCCTTTTGGGCGGTCCGCTGAATCACCAGGCGCTTCTGGACTTGGCGACAGAGATGGAAGGGCACCCGGACAACGTGGCCCCGGCACTTCTCGGCGGATTGGTTGTATGCGTGCGCACCGACTCCGGTGTCCGCTGGGTGCGGTTGCTGCCCCCGCCTCTCCCGGCTGTCATCGCGGTCCCCGAGTACGAGGTCTCGACAGACGAGGCTCGAAGGCTACTGCCACATTCCGTTCCCTTCAGCGATGCCGTCTTCAACGTGACACGCGCCGCCCTGTTGGTCGCCGCCCTCGCGGAGGGCCGCACCGATCTCCTCGGGACTGCCACGGAGGATCGCCTGCACCAACCGTACCGTGAGCGGCTGGTCCCCGGGCTTCAGGACGTCTTCGCGGCCGCTCGACGGGCGGGGGCGTGGGGTGTCGTTCTGAGTGGCTCAGGACCGTCGGTACTCGCCTTCGGGGACGCACCCGGCCTCGGGCCTGCGATAGAAGAGGCCTTTCGAGCCAGGGGAGCGAGGTGCCGGATCCTGACTGTCGAGATCGATACAGAAGGGACGATCGTGGAGGAAATCCAGTGAGCCTCATAGTCCAAAAGTTCGGCGGCAGCTCGGTTGCGGATGCCGCCAAGATCAAACACGTTGCTCGACGCGTTGTAGCGACCCGGAAGGCTGGGCATGACGTTGTGGTTGTTGTCTCAGCTCCAGGGAACATGACCGATGATCTCATCGCCAGGGCACGCGAAGTCACAGATCATCCTCCCGCCCGGGAGATGGACATGCTGCTCGCCACCGGCGAACAGGTGTCCATCGCGCTCCTCGCCATGGCGATTCACGCAGAAGGACAGGAGGCAATCTCTCTCACAGGGGCTCAGGCACGGATTCGCACCGAGCACGTGCACACCCGAGCGCGTATCCTCGCGGTCGACCGCCGCAGGATTGACCGCGAGCTCGCCGCAGGCCGCATCGTTATTGTCGCCGGATTCCAGGGCATCACGGATGAGGACGAAATCACGACACTGGGACGAGGGGGATCAGACACCACGGCCGTCGCGCTCGCGTCCGCCCTGGGCGCCGATCTCTGCGAGATCTACACGGACGTCGAAGGCGTCTTCACCGCCGACCCCCGCGTCGTCCCCGAGGCGCGCCTCTTGCAAGAGATCTCTTACGATGAGATGCTGGAAATGGCCAGTTCCGGCGCGCTGGTCCTGCAAACCCGGGCCGCGGAGTTAGCCAAACAGTACAAGGTCCGCCTCAAGATCCGGAGCACGTTCGTGGACAAGGAGGGGACTCTCGTGACCGATGCAGCCCTTGAGCACCGCCGCGTTGTGACGGGGGTCACCCACGACCGCAACGTAGCCAAGATCACCGCGACAGCGGTCCCCGACCGCCCCGGCATGGCCTTCCGCGTGTTCCGCGCAATTGCAGATCGCCACGTAAATGTCAACATGATCGTTCAGAGCGTGCCCAAGAACGGCCGCGCCGACATTTCCTTCACCGTGGCGAAGGGCGACCTCCTCGCTGCTGTCGAGGCAGTCAAGAGTGTAGCCTCCGAGGTGGGCGCAGAAGAAGTCCTGGCCGACGACCAGGTCGCCATGGTCAGCATTGTGGGCGCGGGGATGATCAGCAATCCCGGGGTAGCTGCCCGCATGTTCGGAGCACTGGCCGCCCAAGGGATCAACATCGAGCTAATAGCGACGTCGGAGATCAAGGTGTCGTGCGTCATTCGTGCCGCGGATGTAGAAACCGCGGTCCGCGCACTTCACAAGGAGTTCGAACTGGACCGCCAGTAAGGCACACGTGCCCCAGCTCGGCCTCCCGCGACGCGCTCCAAACAGTCCCGGCCCCGGCGAAGCGCGTCCACCCGGACTTGCACCCGTGTTGCCTCAAAATTCCTAGTCACCGAAGTAAGGGGTGATGCCTCAAAATGGTGGTCACCCACAGTCCGTCTTTGATGCCCTGGTCCTTGTCTTGCCCGCGGCCGCCGCGTGCGGCGTCGCCGTCTCGCCCTGGTGAGGCTCATGGGTTAGTCCTCCTCCCGTCGGCGAGTTTCCAGAGCGCGTCGAGACGGGTTTGCA